>VSSQ01000028.1_pt1 | contig 279836 bp, 285 predicted proteins | sample 4763081 | NCBI WGS metagenome assembly VSSQ01 (sample SAMN12137344, study PRJNA551015) | bioreactor metagenome | isolation source: SDC9 anaerobic chlorinated ethene degrading culture | place: USA: Knoxville, Tennesee | collected 2015-01-01 | reverse complement strand
GCTGATGATACTTGGACCGCAGGGTCCTGGGAAAGTAAGTCGTTGCCAGGTAAGTAGAGTGAAGAGACCGTCTGTAGTAGATGGTCTTTTTGCTTTGGTTCAAATGGTGCACCGGTGCACCATTTGGATTCTCATGGGTGGGGGAGTTAGCTTTTTTCCTTGCGGAAAAACAAGGTGTGTGTAAGAGGCTTTGGGGTCGAGATTTCTACATGAGATGTATTGGAGATGAAAGGCATGACAGCTGGAGCCGGTTCGAATTCCTTAGTGAAAAGAGTTTTATGGATTGATATTCTGAAAGGGTTAGGTATTATTGCCGTAGTGCTTGGTCACTCAGGTTATCAAAATGGCTATTTTATGTTTTTCTTTCACATGCCTTTATTTGTTTTTGCAAGTGGCTATTTGTACAAAAAAAATTCCAATATGTCATGGTGGGAAGTTTCAAAAAGAAAATTTAAGCATCTGCTGGTTCCGTATGTTGTTTATATGTTGCTTATAACGCTGATTATGTGCAGCTATAATCTAGTCGCTGGTGCGCCTCTTCTTAAGGCATTAAGTCTGGATTGGAAGAGCCTGATCCTGGGTGGTAGCTTGCTCAATGGTGCTTATGGTGTGTTTTGGTTTGTGACATTTTTATTTACTGTCCAAATTCTATATGACTTTTTACAGCGCAAAGTGAAATCTTCCTGGTTCTTAGGGTTAATTATTATAGCCTTCTATGGAATAGCTCATTGGGAATCGACAAATTACCAACACATCTTTGTACCAGGGAATGTGGACGTTGCTCTATTTGGAATCATCTTCTACGCTTTGGGGCATTTATTTCATGAAAAGGATTGGCTCAATAAAGAAGGGGTAGGCCGATTATTGTTGCTCGGAGTGATAGCCTATCTGGCAGTCTTTTTCTATTTGTATGCTGAAGGTATGATTCGCTTTGGCTTAGATTTAAAGCATCGCCAGTATTACTTTTTGGGCACGGTTATCCTAACCCCTTTATCCTGTACAATAATCGTTGCATTTTTAAGCAAGCTGCTTAGCCGCATTAAGGTGATCCGCACAATGTTGGAGTTTTTAGGGAAGGCCACCATGGAGATAATGTATCTTCATATTATGACCGGAATCATCATCAGTAAGTTTATCCCCTTGCCATGGTATTTATTTTTATTGGCGGGACTGCTCTTTCCCAGTGTCTGGTATTATAGTTTACTAAAGCTCAAGGAGTTGAGAAATATCCGCAGCCACACTCGTTACCTTGCAAAAGAAAAAATCTAAAATATAATTAGAGGTGCTATAATAAACTAGAAGTGGTGTAATAATGAACGAGCGGATCATTCGAAAAATTCATGGTTTGGTTTTTCCTGCCTTACTGATTATACTATGGCAAGGCGTTAGTTATTTTGGCTGGGTTAACCCCTACCTTTTGCCTTCACCGGGTGATATTATAGGGGCATTTACGGAACTTTTATTCACAGGGGAGATTTTTACCCATATCAAATCTAGCCTTTTCAGACTGGGAGTGGGGATGGCAATTACCATAGGGCTTGCCGTTCCCCTCGGTTTGTTCATTGGACTTTTTAGCCGGGCGCAGAAGTTTATCACTCCCACCTTAGCATTCTTGCAGCAAATCCCCACGATTGCCTGGATTCCTGTCTTTATTCTTTGGCTGGGCATTGGCGAGGCAATGAAGATTGCGCTGATGGTCTACGCAGCGTTTTTTCCTGTCTTTATTAACACATTATTTGGCATTCAATCCGTAGATCAGAAATTAAAAGAGGTGGCCCAGGCTTTCAGTTTAGGTTACCAGGCAAGGATTATTCATGTTTATCTCCCTTCGGCAGCGCCCCATTTTTTTGTGGGCATACGCTTAGGCTTCAGCAACTGTTGGCGGGCCCTGGTAGCTGCCGAAATTATTGCTTCTTCAAAGGGATTAGGCTATCTGTTGATGGAGGGTAGAAATCTAGCCCAGGCGGAGTTAATTTTTGTTTCGATTTTTATCATCGGCAGCCTTGGCGCATTGATTGACTACGGGATTAAGTACCTTGAACAAAGAGCATTACCTTGGCATAAGGCATGACAAAGGAGAAAGAATGAGGCTGCTTTTAGAGATTGACGGGGTAAGGAAAGAGTTTATCACCCCCAGAACGAATACAACTGCCTTAGCAAAAGTATATATGACTGTAGCAGGGGGGGAGTTTATATGTCTGGTTGGGCCCAGCGGTTGTGGAAAAACAACCTTGCTGCGCCTTATAGCAGGCTTAGAGCTGCCCACAGCCGGCACAGTGTCCATCCTGGGAAAGAAAGTGCTGGGGCCTAGCCGCCAATGTGGAATGGTTTTTCAAGAACCGCGACTTTTCCCTTGGCTCACAGTGGCAGATAATATTGGGGTGGGGGTAAAGGGAAGACTTTCAGCTTCCGATTTGCAACAGGCAGTGGATTATCAGCTTGAGCTCATCGGCTTAACTGACTTTGCCCAGGTTTATCCCCATGAATTATCCGGTGGTATGGCCCAAAGGGTAGCTATCGCACGGGCCTTGGCCATTGATCCGGAGCTCCTCCTTTTGGATGAACCCTTTTCAGCATTGGATGCTCTTACCCGTAGACGCATGCAGGATGAGATTTTGCAGCTTTGGCGAGCTACCGGCAAAACCATGATCATGGTGACTCATGACATCGATGAAGCCATTAATCTCGGACAGCGGGTCTTAGTGTTTTCCCCTTCCCCCGGTCGAATCACTCACGTCTTTGATGTGGAAAAAGAGAAGCGGGTGGAGATTAAACGAGAGATCATGAGTTGCTTAACACTATAATAAAAGGCAAAGAAAGAAGGACTACCATTGCTAAAAAGAAAAACCCCATTCATTTATCTACTATGCCTGTTTCTGCTTTTGCTGGGAACACAGGGCTGCAGCACAGTAAAGCAGGGTCAACCGGAAGAAAAGAAGCCTCAGGCATTGACTCAGCTTAACGCATCCTACTCCACACGGCCCATTAACGTTCCTGCTATCGTTGCCCTCGACCAACATAATTTTGAAAAAGATTTTCAAGGGGAGGGTATCGATTTTAAATGGACTGAGATTGCAGCGGGGCCGGCACAGCTTGAAGCCCTGGCTTCCAAGAGTATCGATATAAGCACCTCTATGAATTATGTGTCCGCTTTGCTGGCCAAAGCCAATGGTAACGATATCAAGGTCGTTGCCGGGTATTCACAATTTCCTAAAGGGATCGCTATCGTTGCTCAAACTGAGCTTAATGTCAAAACATTAGCTGATCTGAAGGGTAAGAAAATCGCCCTGCAAAAGGGAACCATGCTCCATGAGTTCTTGATTAAGGCCCTGAAAAAAGAGAACTTAAGTCCCGGGGATGTGGAAATGGTAGCGATGGAATCTGTAGATGCAGCTCCTGCCTTGATGGGCGGACAAATTGATGCGGCTATTTTACCTGACCCCCTTCTGACGAAAGTGGTCAGTTCCGGAAAAGGGACTTTAGTTCTGAATGCGGAAGGGCTGATAACCGGTCAAACCTTTATCGTAGCGAGAGCAGACTTTGCCCTGGAGCATCCCGAAGCCGTCAAACGCTTTATTCAACTCCATGAGGAAAGTATTCACTGGGCCGAGCAGAACAAAGAGCAGTTTTACAGTGTTGCCGGTGAACAACTGAAGCTGGAGCCTAAAGCAGTGGCGGCACTTTACCCGAAATTTATGTTTTCCACGGAAATTAATTCGGAAATGATTCATGAGCTTAAACTATCGGCACAGTTTCTGCAAGAGAATGGGTTTATCAAGTCTACAATAAACACGGATCAATTGGTGGATGATCTGGTGGGGACGAGCCATTGAGAGATATTAATCAACCGCTGACCCCCGATTTTGAACAGGATACGGTCTATATTGTGCCATTTGCAGAAATATTCTTATTATTTAAAAAGATTTGGTGTACAATATAACCAAGAAGAGAGAGAAAAAGGGGAGTGACACACTGATGAAGGTTTATGTTGTGAAATGTATGGATACCAACTTTGTCAGCTCAATAGATAAGATTTTTCTTAATAAGCAGGAAGCAGAAAGATATGCTGCCCTCCAAACGAAGAAATACGACTTTGTGACCTTCATGGTCACTGAATACCAGGTATTCAGTGATGGGAGTCAATGCAGCTTGGCAGTTTAACTCCATAGGGGTGTAAAGCATCATTTAGGATGAAAATGGTACAGGATAAGCAGGTTGCCTGGTATTTAACAGGTCGCCTGCTTTATTTGCGTTTAATATAAATAGATAGTTATTAGAGACTAAGAGAGCGGTTTAAAGCTCTCTTTACTTTTTATGAAAACGTGTTTATTCGTTAGGAAAAATGAACAAACTAAGCAATGTCAAGCACAATCTGTGAATGCAAAAGGGAAAAGGTTAAAAAAAGGAGGAAGGTATCTTGAAATCCAGGAAAAAAATATTACTCGGATTACTGGTGCTCGCACTGGCTGTTACAGTGCTTATAGGCTGTAATAACCAAAAACCTGGCCCAGGGACAGCTGTTACACCGCCGCCAACGGATCAACAGCCTGTCGCCCAATATGTGGGCAGCGATAGCTGCAAAACCTGCCACGCTGAATATCATACTAATTTTGAGAAATCCCACCATGCCCTGGCCTTTAAGCCCCTATCGGATTATCCCTTAACCCAGCCAGCAGGTGAAATCAAGCTTTTTGATGCTAAGGCTACGGATAAGACAGGGAACCTTGACTTGGCCAATAAGGACCAAGTTTATGGAGTCATGATGGATCACTACGTTGTTGCTAAGGCGCCTGAGGGTTTCACAGATAAGGTATATCGTGTCGCAGCCCTTGAAAAGTCGGGAGATAAATATGTGGTCAAACCTGCGAAAGAAGCAGATATTGATAAAGACGGCAAACCCGACTATACAGCAGAGAGCTATACATGCGGCAGTTGTCATTCACCAGGCATCGAACACAATTCAAAAGACTATGGCGTATCCTGTGAATCCTGTCATGGCCCGGGAGGAAACCATGTTACTGCTGCCAATAAAGCAGGGACAATGGATCCTAAAACGGCGGTTAACGCCTGTAATTCCTGTCACGAAAGCAACCCGAGCAAGAACGACAAAGGAGTATGGACAGCCAATACTCACTACGGAACACGGAACTATTTTGCCAGCAAGCATGGACAAAGCGCTTCCATGAACTGTCTGACATGTCATGATTCTCATAAACCCAATGCCAGCGGTTTACTTTTAAAAGCAGACAAAGCGCAGGATATCTGTGCCAAGTGTCATGAGGGGAAATCCTTTGATCTTGAGAAGATGATGTGGAAGAACCCAACCGATGCACGAGGGCACTTTACTAAAGATCATAGCTTTGGCGCTCTTCCCTACGATAAATTAGGGGATGATAAAAAGACACCTGAGATTGAGATTACCAATCAGGAAGCCATCGATTTGATCACCAAACTACTTCCAGAGGCCGCTAAAAAATAAATAAACGTTAAACTATTTGGCAATCCAGACTCCCTTGAAGTAGCAAGAGGATTCTTACTACGATCAGGGGAGTTTTTCTTTAACCGTTCGCAAGTTGAATATGACATTTTAACAGAGATTCAAAGCAGCTGAGGGATAATTCATTGTTTAGTTTGAAAATTCATAATATTATGATAAGACATAGGTTGACATACTTGGGAGTTCTGGCGGAGTGAGAATAATCGAAGGAGTGGGGATTATGAACGATCCGGTCTGGTATAATTGTTATGAAGAAGGGGTACCTAAACGTATCGAGATCGAGAACATATCGCTATACGAAATGTTCGAGCGCAGCGCCAAAAACTTTGGCCAGCGGCCGGCTATAGTTTTTGGCGGCAAGACCTGGACTTATACGGACATGGAGCGGGATGTCGATCGTTTGGCTAAGGCGTTAAGCAGACTTGGTGTCAAGCCTAAGGACCGAATTTCTATCAATATGCCCAACTCTGCGACCTGGATGATTAGTTTCTTTGCCATCATGAAAGTTGGTGCTATCGTAGTTCAGACCAACCCACTCTATGTCGAAGGCGAGCTAAAAGCACTTATGAATGACTCCGGTGCGATAGGTATGATTACTGTTGCACCTCTCTACCCGAGAGTTCAGGGAATCCGTCAAGAAACATCGCTTAAGTGGGTTCTTGTAGAAGGCCTAAAGGCCATGGGCCTGGATGAAGGAGAAGGAACTTGTGACTTCCACGGTTGCCTCAATGATGACTCCGAGGTTGAGTGGTCCAAGCCGGTTATCGATCCCCAGACAGATATTGCCGTGTTGCAATATACCGGAGGAACCACTGGCACCTCAAAGGGCGCCATGCTTTCCCACGGCAATCTTTATGCTAACGCTTACCAGATTTGGGAGTGGATTAAAGGGTCACCAGGACAAGAAAAATCCTTATGCGTCATTCCCTTGTTTCATATCTACGCCTTATCCGTCTGTATGAATACCTCAATTCTTGGGGGAAGTGCCGTGATTCCCGTTCCCAAATTCGATGCGGATCTTATCCTAAAACTTATTAATGATGAGAAGCCCACCCTTTATCCAGGAACTCCAACCATGTATGTAGCGTTGATTAACCATCCCAAGCTTAAAGAGCATGATGTTTCCTCCATCAGGGCATGTGTCAGTGGCTCGGCTCCTTTGCCTGTGGAAGTCGCACTGCGCTTTGGAGAGTTGACCGGCGGGAAGCTTGTGGAGGGCTATGGGTTATCTGAGGCCTCGCCTGTGACTCATATTAATCCTTTCCCCAGTGCCCGCGTAGGTTCCATCGGCACACCTGTCTCCAATACCCAAGCCAAGATTGTGGATATAGAGCTGGGAGATAAAGAGCTTCCTGTAGGGGAAGTCGGAGAACTGGCTGTTAAAGGTCCCCAGGTCATGCTGGGGTACTGGCAAAGAGAAAATGAGACCAGAGCGGTGTTGCGGGACGGATGGTTGTATACCGGTGATCTGGCCCGCATGGATGAAGATGGGTACTTTTATGTTGTCGATAGAAAAAAAGATATGATTATTACCGGTGGCTATAATGTTTATCCCCGTGAAATTGAAGAAGCATTATATGCTCATCCTGCCGTCAGAGAAGCGATATGTGCAGGAGTTCCGGATTCATACTGGGGAGAGAAAGTAAAGGCTTATGTAGTGCTGAGAGAAGAGCAGCAAGTCACAGAGGAGGAGCTTCTTAGTTTCTTAAAGAAAGAATTAGCCTCCTATAAAGTGCCGAAGCAAATTGAAATCAGGGATAATCTGCCTAAGACAGCCGTTGGTAAGGTACTGAGGAGATTTTTAGTTGAGGAAGAAAAACAAAAACTGGAAGAACATGCACAGGAAGCTTAAAGCGCCCTGTGGAATTTTGACAGGTTAAGGAAAAGAAGCGAGTGACAACTCGCTTCTTTTCCTTGTAAGTGCTCTCCTAAAGAGTCACTTCATTTGCAAGGGGAACATGATGGCCGTCATGCTCTCCTTCCAATATTTAATTCGTCATTAATCCTTAATGTCGGCCCCTTTACCCATCTGCTCTTCGGCAAATGCCACCATTTTTTTGACCATATTGCCGCCGATTTGTCCGACTTCCCGGGTGGTCATGTTTTCAAAACCTCTTTCCTGGATGTCGTCGTCTAAATGGAGTTCCTCAGCAACTTCCCATTTAAGTTGATCCAACTTGTTTTCGGATTCAGGAACCATTGGCGTTTTATTGCTCATGTGACCTGCCTCCTTTTTTATAGAACATTGGGAAATTCTCAAGGGTCATTATTAAAGTAACCAAATTGAAGAATTCTATACATAACAAAAAAAGAGCCCAACGCGTTGCTGGGCATAGAGCAGAGGGGTTAGATTGAGGAGGAGTGAAATGAGAAGGTAACTAATGTACCACACAAAATTAGATTGATGTGCATTTCACAATTAGATTGTAACCCATTTCGCAAGCCTTGGCTAGCCCTTTTTAAAATTTCCGAATATTAAAATTATTTACTTAATACCTCATTCGAGTGTAGAATGTATTTACATGATTAGGCCGGGCAGAAAGCGGGTAAATTTATGACGACAGCTTATTTTATACATCTCAATGGCATCGTTCAAGGTGTAGGCTTTAGACCCTATGTCTACCGTTTAGCTCATGAAATGGGAATTAAAGGGTGGGTGAACAATTCCAGCCATGGAGTTTATATTCATGCTGAAGGTTTACAGGTTCCGGTTTTCTATAGGCGTTTGCTTCAAGAGGTGCCCCCGTTAGCCAAGATTACTCATGAAGAATACCGAGAAGTAGCATTTGGCAATTATGCAGATTTTGCAATCCTGCAAAGTCGGGAGGAAGGGCAAGCCGATGTGCTCATTTCTCCGGATATAGCTACCTGTGGAGATTGTCTGGCTGAGCTCAGGGATGTGCAGGATTTGCGTTATCGATATCCTTTTATCAACTGCACCAATTGCGGGCCCCGTTACACGATTATTCAAGATGTACCCTATGACCGGGCCCAGACGACGATGCAGTCCTTCCCCATGTGCCCTGTCTGCGCTCAGGAGTATGCAGATCCCCTGAACCGGCGCTTTCATGCTCAGCCTGTAGCTTGCTCTCAATGTGGTCCTGCGGTTCAGCTTTTGAATGCTCAAGGTGATTTCTGCGCAGGTCTGGGCATTGAACAGATAGCCCGGGGAGAAATTATTGCTATCAAAGGGTTAGGCGGATTTCATTTAGTTTGTGATGGAGGAAATCCGACAGCTGTTCAACGCTTACGCCAGCGCAAAGAAAGAGGAGCTAAGCCTTTTGCTTTAATGGCCCGCAATCTTGAGGTCATTCGCAGATATCTTAAAGTCTCTTTAAAAGAGGAAGAGCTATTAAAGAGTTCAGCAGCTCCTATCGTCATCTTAGAAAGAAAAAAGGAAAGCGGGAATGTTCTTCCTGACGAACTGGCCCCAGGGCTTCACACCCTGGGAGTGATGCTCCCTTATACTCCCCTCCATGCCCTGCTTTTCGATGGAGCCTTTGATTTTTTGGTGATGACCAGTGGGAATCTCAGTGGCCGTCCTTTGATTTATACTAATGAAGAGGCTGTCCGGGAGCTTAAAGGGATCGCCGACTATTTTCTCCTTCATAACCGGGATATTTTTCATCCCTGTGATGATTCTGTGGTTCAAGTCATTGGAGATGAGGCCGTCTTGCACCGGCGGGCCCGTGGTTATGTTCCGCTCCCTCAGAAATGTCCCCAGGATTTGAAGGCTTCAATCTTAGGGGTAGGGGGAGAATTAAAAAATGCCTTTTGTCTGGGGGCCAAAGACAGAGCCTTTACCAGCCAATATATCGGAGATATGGAAGGGTACGAGAATTTTCAGCGTTTTCGTCAGGAGCTCGCTTCCTTCCAAAAAGTAGTGCAAATTGTACCTGAGGTGGTAGCCTATGATGCCCACCCCGATTTCCAGACCACACAGTTTGCCTTGGCAGGCCCCTGGCCGCAGAAAATAAAAGTACAGCATCACCACGCCCATTTAGTGAGTGTCTTGGGAGAGCATGGCATCACAGCCCCTGCCTTAGGTGTGGTGTGTGACGGGACAGGCTGGGGTGAGGATCGGCGAATCTGGGGATTTGAGTTTTTGAAGGGAAATGCTGAAGGATACCGGCGTTTGGCTCATTTGGAATATCTGCCCTTACCTGGAGGAGATGCCGGAGCTAAACATCCCCTGCGGATTGCCTATGCCTATGGAAAAAGCCTGCTCTCTGAGCGGGAGTGGCTGATGACGGAAAGATTATGGGAAAGGCTTGCTGGGGCTGAGCAGAAGATTCTCGATCAACAGCTGGAGAAAAGGCTTCAGATCTTTGAGACATCCAGTGGAGGCAGGCTATTCGATGCGGTGAGCGCTTTGCTGGGTATCTGTACAAGCGTTACCTATGAAGGGCAGGCCGCTATCGAATTAGAGAGTAAGGCTGCACTGTGGTCCGGCAAAAACAGTGAAGATGCGCTTGAGCCACGCTACCTTATCGAGTGGGCTGAGAATGGGGAATGCTTAATCTTAAAGGTGAAGGAACTCTATTGGGGTATTATTCAGGATGTACTTGACGGGAAAGAGCCCGCTTTTATAGCTTATCATTTTCACGATTCTCTGGCTCACGGGATTGTCCGGACGGTGCTTGAGCTTCAGGTTGGTGAAGGCCCCCTTGTTCTGACGGGTGGGGTCTTCCAGAATAAACTTTTAACGGAAAAGGTATTGGTACTATGTAAAGCTTTCGGGATCCAAGTCATCCGTGCCAAGGAGTTGCCGCCGGGTGATGGGGGATTAGCCTTAGGTCAAATATTGATAGGGAATGAGAGGTGCTCATAATGTGTATAGCTATTCCTGCCCTGGTGGTATCCATAGATGAAATGATGGCCAAAGTTGATATGATGGGCAATGAACGTATCGTCGGGACTCATCTGGTACCAGATGTGCAGGTGGGGGACTATGTTTTGGTTCACGCCGGGTTTGCTATTGAAATCGTTGACCCTCAGTATGCTAAAGAGACAGAAGAATTACTGATAGAGGAAGCGAATGCACGTGAATAATTATAATTCAAAGCAATCGGTTAAAGAAGTGGCGGCGGGCTATCTAAAAGAAATTCGGGAATTAGCGGCAGCCCCCTATACGGTTATGGAGGTATGTGGAACTCATACTGTGGCTATTGCCAAGAATGCCTTGCGGGATTTGCTGCCGGCTCAGATTCGCTTGGTCTCCGGTCCGGGGTGCCCTGTATGTGTTACAGACAGCAGCGATATTGATCAGTTTCTCTATCTGGCTGCTCAGCCTCATGTCATTACCGCAACCTTTGGCGATATGATTCGGGTGCCCGGCTCGCAAAAGAGTCTGCAGATGCTGCGTGGGGAAGGGGCGGATATCCGCATTGTTTACTCCACACTGGACGCCTTGGACCTGGCCCGGAAGAACCCTGACAAAGAAGTGGTCTTTCTCGGCGTGGGCTTTGAGACCACCGTTCCCACGGTGTGTGTAAGCATTGAACAGGCCCAAAAGGAAGATATCAGGAATTACAGTATTTTATCCATGCATAAGCTTGTGCCTCCTGTGCTGCGCGCCTTAGCAGAGGATCCGGAGACGGAAGTGGATGGGTTTCTGGATCCCGGTCATGCCTGCGCTATTATTGGCAGCGAAGCCTTGGCCTTTATGGCTGAGGATTACGCCATGCCCGGAGTGGTTACTGGTTTTGAAGCTCTGGATATCCTGGAGGGGTTGGTCATGCTGCTCCGGCAAAGAGACCAAGGCCGTGCGGAGATAGAAATACAATATGATAAGATCGTGAAACCGGAAGGCAATCGGGTAGCTCAGGCTCTCATCCATAAGATCTTTGAACCGGTTGATGCAGCATTTCGGGGACTCGGTATCATTCCTCTGGGAGGGTTGGGGGTCCGTAAGGAATATGAGGATTGGGATGCTGCGAAAAAATTCGCGCTCCCGGAGTTTGAGACCGTAGAAATCCCCGGCTGCCGCTGTGGGAACGTTCTAAAGGGGCAGATTACTCCACCTGAGTGTCCATTATTTGCCCGTAAGTGTACCCCCTTGTCTCCTGTGGGACCTTGCATGGTTTCCTCAGAAGGGTCTTGTGCAGCTTATTACCGATATGCGCAAAGGAGTGGGATATAAATGGAGCGAATTATTATGGCACATGGCAGCGGGGGACGCTTAAGCCATCAATTGGTCCAGGAGATTTTCCAGAAACATCTGAGCAACGATTTCCTTAATCAGATGAATGATGCCACCTGCCTGCCCGGAAGTGAAAAACTGGCCGTAACCACGGATTCCTTTGTGGTTTCCCCGATTTTTTTCCGAGGGGGCGATATCGGCAAGTTAGCAGTTTGCGGCACTATCAATGACTTGGCCGTAGCGGGGGCTCAGCCCCGCTACCTTTCCCTGGCAGTGATCCTGGAAGAAGGATTTCCCATCGGCGATCTCGAAAGAATTGTCATGAGCATTGCCGAGACATCCCGTCAGGCCGGTGCAGCCATCGTCTGCGGGGATACTAAGGTCGTAGAGCGGGGCAGTGCGGATAAAATTTTCATCAATACTACGGGGATAGGGATGATTCAAGAGCGGTTGGTAGGACCTCACTGTATCAAACCGGGGGATTATGTCCTGATCAGCGGTACCCTTGGTGATCATGGGATTTCCATTCTTGCCGATCGGGAGGGGTTGGAATTTGAGACCCCTGTCATCAGTGATTGTGCGCCTTTAAATCATCTTATCGACAGCTTCTATATGCCGGGAGTGCATTGCATGCGTGACCCTACCCGGGGGGGTGTCGGTACAACTTTGAATGAGCTGGCCCGTCAGGCCCAGGTCAGCATCCTTCTTGAAGAAGAAAAACTACCCCTCAACCCTGGAGTTGCGGGAGCTTGTGGAATGCTGGGATTGGATCCTCTCTACCTTGCCAATGAAGGGAAAGTTCTGGTGATCGTTTCACCGGAAGCTGTGGAAAGAGTCTTAATTCAGATGAGAGCTCATCCTCTTGGCAAAGAGGCCGCAGTTATCGGCAGGGTTGAAGAAGCCGATCCGGGACTTGTCCTGCTGGAGACTCCCCTGGGAGGAAAACGCATCGTAGGAATGCTGGAAGGTGAGCATCTGCCAAGGATTTGCTGAATCAAGGGGACAGGTACCATTTTTCAGGAAGAAATCGCGCCTTGGGGAAAGAGAATATTGATATAATAAGAAGTGTGGAGGTTGGGGATGAGAGTTGCAGTCATTGATGGACAAGGCGGAGGAATGGGGAAGCATATCGTGGAACAATTGCGCAAACGCATGCCGGATCTGGAGATATTAGCCCTCGGAACCAATGCATTGGCCACAGGTGCTATGCTCAAAGCAGGTGCTACAGAAGGCGCCTCCGGTGAAGCGGCCATCTGTTATAATGCCCATAGGGTGGATATTATAGCGGGCTCTTTAGCTATTGCCACAGTTCATGGTCTGCTGGGTGAGATTACACCAGGGATAGCCGGAGCAATATCCTCAAGTCCGGCTCTGAAGCTTCTCATACCTATCCAAAGAAGCAATACAGTGATCACAGGAATTACCCGTATGCCCTTGCCCCATCATGTCGAGCAATTGGTGGATGAGGTGGCCGCAAGGGCGAAGGAATAAAGAGGAAGTAGTAAGGAAGTAATAAGGGAGGCCGCTGACTAAGCAGTTGCGGCCTCCCTTTGTTGCAATGATTATGATTGTTTCTTTTCCTCTGTTTGTTTTGTTTCATCATTAGGAGCAGAGCCATCCCCATCCGTGGGCTTCTTATCATTGTTCTTATTGTCTGGGAGTGGGGTAGCGCCCCCTGCTGCTTCATTGGCGGTTCCTGCGCCCGGAGTCTGACCGGCATCGGGATTAGCCGCACCACCGGCAGCGGTACCAACGGCCAGATTAGCCTGCAGCTGAGCCTGACGGGCAAAGTCGATTCCTTCACCCAGCACACGCAGGGCTTCATTAGGACTGTGGAAACCCATGCTGTTTTCGGCGGCAATGTAATCCCAGCGCCACTGAGCTTTGCGGTGCAGATCCCGGGCTTTACTCATGGCATCGGCTTTGGCATTGGCATTTTTATCGGCAGTCTTGATAGCATCCATGGCGTCAGCCAGGGCGTTTTCCAGAACCGTCCGTGTCGCAAAGACTTTATCCTGAGTGGCTATGACTTGATTTTTCAGGTATTCCTCGCTTTGGCGATGACAGGTTTGGCATGACTCACTAATGCTGTTGAGGGGGCTTTGCAGATGATGGGAGGAGATCTTGGATGTTCCTTCTTTAACGTAGGGCATATGGCAGTCGGCACAAGCCACCCCGTTAGCGGCGTGGACTCCTGTTGAAAACAGCTCATAATCAGGGTGCTGGGCTTTCAGCATAGGCGCTCCGGTTTCGGCATGGTTCCAATCTTTGAAGTTGATCTCTTCGTAGTATTTTTCTGCGTCATTGGCGGTGAGGCCATATTTCCAGGGATAGGTCACTCTTTTGGTCTCAGGTTCAAAATAATATTCCACATGGCATTGAGCGCAGACCATGGTACGCATTTCCTGGCGGCTGAGCTGGTTGGGATCGATGCCGCGTTCCTTGAGGGCATTGAGCAAGGTAACCCGGGTAATGCGCAGATTCATGGTCTCAGGATCATGGCAATCTGCACAGGCAATGGGCATGGTGATTTGATCTTTGAGCTGCAGGAAAGGCGTGGACCAGAAGTCATCCCCCATTTGCTCGATTAAACCGGGAACCTGAGGGCTTTTGCAGTTCCAACAGGAGCTGATGGTTTTTTCATTAACCCGCAATGTGGTCGTTACATCCTCAAGGGCGTAGACATGACCCCTCTCGTCATTGTAGTCTTCCGAGAATCCATAACCGGCAAAAAGCCTTTTTTCGATGGGATATTTTTCAAGATGGGATTCTGGCAATGAACCTCCGTATTTGGAGTTGCCCTTGGTCATTTCCTTCTGTTTGTTTTGGCTGGCGTATTGATCCGGATAGACCTTTCCCCAGGTCTCGGAATCAAGGGCTCCTTCCGGGATAGTGGCGGCGGTTCGCGGCGAAGGAGTAATTTGCGAAGCACAGCCGAAGGCCAGCACAGATGAAACGGCTAAGAACAATGAGATAAGTAAAAAGCTTTTCCAAGATTTACGCATTTATGAGCCTCCAATCGAGTGAAGTGGTGTGGAAATGGTTTGTATGCCAAAGGATTGAGTCCCTTGTCCGTGAGGAGTATTTCTATGACAATCAAAGCACTGAGGACCATCTGAGATCCGGATGTTGGCTACCACATCTTGATGACAGCGCAGACAATTCTTCTGAATGACATCCTGGCTCCATTCTGAAGTATGCAAGACGACCGGTTGAGCAAAGGCGTTTTTATAAACATCCTTCATTCCGGAATATCCCTTATAGATCAGGGAATAGGCTATATTAGGACCATGATAAAGATGACAGTCGCCGCACCCCACAAGTTCTTCCCGATGAACGCTGTGCAGTTGCGTTTCATAAGCTTCTTCCATGATGTGACAGGTCGTCCCGCAATAATGAGTGGTTGAAGTGTATTCATAGATGTAGGCGATAAAACCGACGAATACTGCCAGGACGGGTATACTGATGACAAGAAGTTTTTTGTATTTGCGTGGTATGGGTGACAAAACAAAACCTCCTCTCTGTTTTTGTCTTTAGTATGAGGTGCCGGAAGATTTTTCATTCCCTCCAAATAGCTTTACAGGCAAAAATTCTCTATGGTACAATAAGCCTTGGACTAAACAAAGGAGGAGTCACTGTGTCTGGACATTCTAAATGGGCGAATATTAAACATAAAAAAGCAAAAGCTGATGCACAAAAAGGAAAAATCTTTACCAAGCTTGGCAGGGAGCTCATTGTGGCTGCAAGGGCCGGCGGTGGAGACCCTAATAATAATTTTCGCTTGAAAATTGCGATTGATAATGCTAAATCGGCTAATATGCCGAACGATAATATTCAAAGAGCCATCCAAAAAGGTGTGGGCGGCGGCGAAGGGGAAAGCTATGAGGAACTCCGGTATGAAGGCTATGGTCCGGGCGGCGTAGCCATCATGGTGGATATCATGACCGATAACCGCAATCGTACGGCCGGTGAAGTGCGTCATATTTTCTCCAAGCATGGTGGAAACCTGGGAGAGACAGGCTGCGTAAACTGGATGTTCACTGAAAAGGGTCAACTGATGATCCTTAAAGAAGATCTAAAATGTGATGAAGACGAACTGATGCTGCTTGTCCTCGAAGCCGGCGCAGAGGATTTGCAGCAGGATGAAGAGAGCTTTGTGGTGTATACGGCTCCCGGTGATATGGAAGCAGTGCGGCAGGCTTTGCTCGATCAAGGCATTGCCATCGAGGAAGCGAAGATTAACCAAGTTCCCCAAAATACCATTGAGATCGCTGATCTGGAGCAGGCGAAAAAGCTGGTCCGTATGATGGAACTCCTGGAAGACCACGATGATTCCCAGGGAGTCTATGCTAACTTTGAGTTTGCAGACTCGATTGATGAAGAGGAACTGGACTGATTGGCCTAACTGACTGATTGGAAGGATTGAACGAGACTTCTTTCAGTGATCAAGAGTTCTGCACTGTGTCATCGGTGCAGAACTCTTTGTTTTCTTATAGCTTAAAATCCTCTCTTACGACTTTCCTTCCCTGAATAGGACATACTAAAAAACACGATCAGATGATATGTTGTTTTTGCTGATGCCACAAAGTGAGGGAAAGGGAGATGAGCTTTATGCACCCTGAAAGGATCTATTTTGAGCCGGCGGTTCTGAACTATGAGCTAGGGAGGCAACTTCAGGCTAAATACGCCACTGTTCCTTGGGAGCCAATCGAGAGCCATAACAATATTGAAAAATTGCGCAAGAATCCCAATCAAGAGTTTCCGCGCATGAAGCGTCTGCTTATTCTCGGGGTTAGAAAATCGTTAAAGTACACTCCAAATCAAAAGGTTTCCGACTTTCTCGTTCCCTATACTTCCTCCGGTTGCAGTGCCATGTGTCTTTATTGCTACTTGGTATGCAATTACAATAAATGCTCCTATCTGCGGCTGTTTGTAAACCGTGAACAGATGATGGATAAATTGATCAAGACTGCTGATCAAGGGGAAGGTGAACTGGTCTTTGAGATTGGCAGCAACAGTGATCTTGTTTTGGAAAATACCATCACAGGAAACCTGGAGTGGACTATAGAAGAGTTTGCCAAAAAGGAAAGAGGTTACCTGACCTTTCCCACCAAGTTTGATCGGGTTGAACCGTTGTTGGCTTTAAATCATCGGGAAAGAATTATCTTTCGTATGAGCGTAAACCCTGAAGAGATCATTCAAAAAGTGGAGTTGGGAACCTCGCCATTAAAGGCGAGGGTCCAAGCGCTGAACCAAATGGCTGAAGCAGGGTACAAAGTGGGCATACTCATTGCCCCCGTGGTGCTGGTGGAGCATTGGCAAGAACTTTATGCTCAATTGATCGAGCAGCTGGCTGAGCTGATCACCCCGCAAGCTAAGAAGAAACTGTTTATTGAAATCATTTTCATGACCTACAGCTTTATTCACCGGGCTATAAATCAAGAGGCTTTTCCTAAAGCAGTTGAGTTATACGATCAATCCCGCATGACGGGGAGAGGCCGGGGAAAGTACTGGTACAAAGAAACAGTCCGGGTGAGTGGTGAAGAGTTCCTGCGGAAGGAACTGGCGGAAAAATTAAAGGGAATTCCGATCCTTTATGTGGTTTGACCAGTGCCAAAAGGAAACCCAATGCCTCTTTTAAATAAAATCCCCCCACAAGGAATAAATCGTCTTCCTGTCGAATCTTAATCAAGAGAGAAAGGAAGGCGTTTATGCTTATATTAGGTATTGATCCAGGCACCGCGATTATGGGTTATGGATTAATTGAAAAAAAGGGGAATCGTTTATTTCCCGTGGATTATGCTTGTTGGCGTACACCGGCTCATACCCCCATGCCTGAACGGTTGCTTATGCTCTATCATGAGATAGAGGCCTATATAAAGGAAAAACAACCCCACCATGTAGCTGTTGAAGAGCTCTTTTTTAATCGCAATACGACAACCGCTATTTCCGTGGGGCAGGCCAGAGGAGTTGTGTTGCTGGCCGCAGCTCAATGTGGCCTCCCTGTCTATGAGTATACCCCCTTGCAGGTTAAACAGGCTGTGGCGGGTTATGGCAGAGCGGATAAGCAGCAGATTCAACAGATGGTCAGAGCCTTGCTGGGCCTGCAGGAGATACCGAAACCGGATGATACGGCAGATGCCTTAGCCATCGCTATCTGCCATGCCCATAGTGTGAATTTGCTCAATAGAATGGGGGGAGCCCTTTGATAGGAATGCTCAGAGGAAAGGTATGGGAGATTCAAGCCGATAAATTGATTCTGGATGTTCAGGGAGTAGGCTATCAATTATCCATCCCGTATGGATTATTAGGCAAAGCACATCCTGGTCACGAGCTGATTCTGTATACCCATGTGATTTTGCGGGAGGATGAGCTGGCTCTGTACGGTTTTTCTTCAGCAGCGGAGAAAGAGCTCTTCTTGCTGATGCTTTCCGTATCGGGCATTGGACCCAAAGCAGCCTTATCGATCCTATCGACTTTAGGCATTGGCCAGACAGAAAGTGCCATTGCCAGTGAAAATATTACCCTTTTGACCAAGGTGCCCGGTATCGGCAAAAAAACGGCACAGCGCTTGATTTTAGAGTTAAAAGAGAAATTCAAAGGCCGGGCCATAGCGTTGGAGGGGATAGAGGGAGCAGGAAGCTTGCCCCAGGCTGCTTTTCACTCGGAAGCTATGGAAACCCTGCTGGCTTTGGGATTCAGCCAAGAGGAAGCTAAGAAAGCGCTCCAAGCTCTTCCCGATTCAGCCCAAGCATTGAGTACGGAGGAGCAGGTACGATTGGCGCTGCGCTCTCTTGCCGCGACAAAGTAAACTATAGCGCCCTTTGAGGGATGAGGCATGCCCTTTGAAGGATGATGAAGATAGAGGAGAAAGATTATGGAAGAACGGATGATCACACCGCAGCAGCTTCCAGGGGATCAGGAAGGGGAAGTCCTTAGACCCCACCGGCTGGCGGACTACATAGGTCAGACTAAGGTTAAGGATAACCTGCAGATTTTTATTCAGGCTGCCCTGGCCAGGGGAGAAGCTCTGGACCACGTCCTTCTCTATGGCCCGCCGGGTCTGGGCAAAACCACACTGGCTAATATTATCGCCACGGAGATGGAGGTAAACATTCGGACCACTTCAGGACCGGCTATTGAGCGACCGGGAGATTTAGCGGCTATTCTTACCTCTTTAGAACCAAGAGATGTCTTATTTATCGACGAAATTCATCGGTTAAGCCGTACCACTGAGGAAATACTCTACTCCGCTATGGAGGATGGGTGCCTGGATATTGTCATCGGCAAAGGGCCCAGTGCCCGGTCCATCCGTCTCACCTTACCGCCCTTTACCTTAGTGGGGGCAACCACCCGGGCCGGGCAGCTGGCTTCTCCCTTAAGGGATCGGTTCGGGGTCATCAGCCGCCTTGAGTTTTATGAAGTGGAGGATCTCATCAGGATCATAACCCGGGCCGCAGGGATCTTAAATCTTCAGATAACCTTGGAAGGAGCGTCGGAGATTGCCAGAAGATCGCGGGGAACCCCACGGGTAGCCAACCGTCTCCTCAAACGAGTGCGGGATTATGCCCAGGTCTGGGAAGATGGCAGAGTTACTCAGGAATTGGCCGGCAAATCTCTCGATCGGCTGGAAGTCGATCCCGCCGGACTGGATCGAATTGACCAAAAATGCCTCCTTACTATCATTCAGATGTTCGCGGGGGGGCCGGTTGGTTTGGAGACCCTCTCAGCAACTATTGGCGAAGAGGCGGAAACCATCGAAGATGTGGTGGAACCTTATCTCCTGCAGCAAGGGTTTATTCAAAGGACACCCCGGGGACGGGTGGCTACGGTTCGCGCTTATCAGCATCTCAATATTCCTGTAAATTCTTCTCACCAAGAAGGCGGGCAGGGTGACAGTTTGTTTGACGCAGCGGAGGATTGAACGAGACTTCTTTCAGTGATAAGTCTGAAGTACAGGAATAGATAAAACCTGAAACGGGCAATCTGTTTGAAAAGAGTAGTGAGGTGGTTGAATTTGCTGCCTTTGTCAGACAGATTGTCTTTTTCCGTAAAGAAAGTATTCTTTTTTCTCATGGTTTCCTTGGCTCTTCAAGCTGCGCCTTGTCAAGCCAAGGAAATTGATGTGGAGTTAGTATGGAAGTTTAAAGATGCCGGGTGGATTAAAGTTGAGGTGGAACAAGGGAATTATACCCTTAAAGAAGCTGGTAAAGATAAGCAGACAGCAATGCCTTTTCCGGCGGGTTCTAACCTCGAGCTCACCTGGGGAGGCTGGTCCCCCGCTCTGAAGAAAAACTATGATCCTTTTCAAAGCTGGAGCGGGAAAGAGCTGGAGTTGAATCGCCAAGGGGCATACGGATCCTTTCTCGTGCAAACTCCGGATGGTCAAAAGGTAAGCTATCGGGGGAGCCTGAAGATCCGTTGGGAAAATGGCGGTTGTAAGCTTATCAACCGGGTGGATCAGGAAGAGTATCTCAAAGGAGTTGTCTCCATTGAAATGAGCAACTCCTGGGCCGGGGACGGTTTGGAGGCCCTCAAAGCCCAAGCGGTAGCTGCCAGAACCTATATGGTGAGAAAAACCCGTACTGCGGCTCAGATTACGGACTCTCCTGATTATGATCAAGCTTATTCGGGAAGGAATGTAGAGGGTGCGGCCAACCAAGCCGTAGAAGCTACCCGGGGAGAAATCCTGGTGGACTCTATAACCTATCAGCCCATTGATGCCCTTTATTCTTCTCATAACGGCGGGTATACGGAACTTGCGGAAAATGTGTGGTCCAACCCGGATCCTCATTTTATCTCGCAGCCGGATCCCTTTTCCCAAGGAATCGGCGGCCCGGCCGATCGCTGGCGGTTTATTATAGGCGCAGATATTCTGGGGCAAGCCTTCGAAATGGGTCCCATTGCCAAAATTGAACTTGACAAACTCCCTTCAGGTAGGGTAAAAAAGGTAAGGATGCAGGACATTCATGGTAAACTTCATGAGGTGAGCGGCAGGGCTTTTGTGCAGAAATTTTACCCCTATGGCCGGCCGATTACCGTCCAAGCCTTTCTGGGCAATCTATTTACCGTCCGGCAAATACCTGGGGATGAACCTTTATTTTCTTTTGATCTGGGGGAATTAGGTGTTCCCTCCCGTCTGAGCGAACTTATAGAACGGCAAAAAGCGATGGAAGCCGGCTCCGGACCCCGTTTGAACCGTATTCTAAGTACGAACCAAGGGATTCGGGATATTCCCGCTGCCCATGATGTCTTTGTTTTTAATGGCCGGGGCTGGGGTCATGGTGTGGGTATGTCGCAATGGGGAGCCTATCACATGGCTCAACGGGGATATACTTACGGAGAAATCCTGGCTTTTTATTACCAGCAGACGGATTTAATCAAACATTATTTATAAGATTCGCTGTGACTTTGTTCCAGAGAAAAAGGAGAATCATTTTGAAATTAGAAGATTTCGATTTTGAGCTGCCCGAGGATCGGATTGCTCAGCATCCAGTGGAACCCCGGGATTCTTCCCGTCTTATGGTGATGAATCGTTGGACTGGAGAGATTGAGCATCGTGTGTTTCGGGAACTCCCCGAGCTGCTCCAAGCAGGAGATGTCCTGGTGGTCAACAATACCAGGGTCATCCCTGCTCGGTTAATTGGTGAAAAAGAGGGTACCCAGGCCAAAATCGAGTGCTTGCTCCTCACCCGCCGGGACAAAGATGTGTGGGAGACCCTTATTAAGCCTGGTAAACGCTTAAAGGCAGGGCAGACTGTAGTATTTGGGGATGGCCTCCTGCGGGGAGAGCTCCTGGAGATTTTACCTGATGGCAATCGGCTGGTGAGGTTTAATTATCAGGGAATCTTTGAAGAGGTCCTTGATCAATTAGGGAACATGCCCTTGCCCCCCTATATTACGGAGCAGCTGCAGGATAAGGAGCGGTATCAAACCATCTATGCCAAGGAGAGTGGCTCCGCCGCTGCTCCTACTGCCGGTCTCCATTTTACGCCGGAGCTGTTGGAGCGTTTGCAGGATAAAGGCGTGGAAATCGTTGAGATCCTGCTCCATGTAGGGTTGGGAACTTTCCGGCCGGTCAAAGTGGAAAATGTGGAAGAACATACGATGCATTCGGAATATTACCGGGTTACCCCAGACGCTGCGGAGCGGATCAATCGTGCTAAAAGCCAGGGGCGCCGGGTCATCGCCGTAGGAACCACGGCTTCCCGTACGTTGGAGTCCGTGGCTGGGGAAAATGGCCGGATTGAAGGGAAGGAAGGGTGGACAGATATCTATATCTACCCGGGTTATACCTTCAAAATTCTCGATGGCTTGATCACGAACTTTCATTTTCCCAAGTCCACCCTGGTTATGCTGGTCAGTGCTTTAGCCGGCAGAGATCAGATCCTCAAAGCCTATCAGATCGCCATTGCAGAGGGCTACCGTTTCTATAGCTTTGGCGATGCTATGATGATATTGTAATAAAGGAAGTGACCCCATTGGCAGTTCGTATAGAAGTTCTCAAAGAAGATAACCGTACCCGTGCCCGCCTCGGCAAGCTCCACACTCCTCACGGAGTGATCGAAACTCCCGTCTTTATGCCCGTGGGAACCCAGGCTACGGTAAAAACTATGACCCCTGAGGAATTAAAGGACCTGGGAGCGGGCATAATATTAAGCAATACCTATCACCTTTTTTTGCGCCCGGGTCATGAGCTCATCCGTGAAGCAGGCGGCCTTCATGCTTTTATGCATTGGGATGGAGCAATTCTCACCGATAGCGGCGGCTTTCAAGTATTCAGTCTCGGTGACTTGCGCAAAATTACTGAGGAGGGAGTGGAATTCCGTTCCCATCTGGATGGTTCAAAGAAATTTTTAAGTCCGGAGATTGCTACACAAGTTCAGATGGCTTTAGGCTCCGATATCGTCATGGCTTTTGATGAATGCACACCTTATCCCGCCACCCGGGACTATGCCAAAGCTTCTTTGGAGCGTACGACCCGTTGGCTTAAGCGTTGCCAGGAGACCTTGACCACCACAGACCGGCAGGCTCTTTTTGGGATTGTTCAAGGAAGCATGTATGAGGATCTGCGCAAGCAAAGTGCGGCGGAAATCACTGAATTGGATTTGCCGGGCTATGCCGTAGGTGGCCTGAGTGTGGGAGAGCCTAAGGAACTGATGTATGAAGTTCTGGATTATACAGTTCCTCTATTACCTAAGGATAAGCCCCGATATTTGATGGGAGTAGGTTCACCGGATGCCCTGATTGAAGGAGTGATGAGGGGGATTGATATGTTTGACTGCGTTCTGCCGACGCGAATTGCCCGTAACGGAACCGCACTTACCCGTTATGGCAAGCTTGTGGTCAGAAACGCTGAATCAGCTCTTGATTTCTCACCTATCGATCCCACCTGTGATTGCTACACCTGTAAAAATTACTCCCGGGCTTACCTAAGGCATCTAATCAAAGCGGATGAAATCCTGGGTTTGCGCCTGATGACCATTCATAACCTGCGTTTCTTAACCAATCTTATGAGCGAGATTCGGGCGGCCATTAAAGAAAACCGCCTGCCCGAATACCGAGAGAAGTTTTTCTATGAGTATGGATATTTGAAATAATTCGTTCAATAAGCAGGATTTATGGAGGGCTATGAGGAATAAGGTACACTAGAATGATGGACAATATTAAAAGGGGGACAATAAATTTATGGATCAAGGTACAATGACACTTCTTATTTACGTCGTAGTTTTTGGTGGTATAATGTATTTTTTCATGATCCGCCCACAGCAAAAACAAGCGAAACAAAGACGAGCTATGCTGGATAGCTTACGTGTTAATGATAAGATCATAACCGCCGGTGGAATCTATGGGAAAATCCGCAAGGTCAAAGAAGATTCTGTGATCATCCAGATTGCCGATAAAGTGGAGATCGAAGTGACTAAGACCGGTGTAGGTTCCGTCGAAAATCGTGACATTGTCGTAGAAAAAGAGAAGAAGGCAGATAAAAAGGATAAAGCAGAGAAAAAAGAAGAGGTCGTCGAACAGGAGCAGACCGCAGAATAGGACCCACAAGAATGTCCGACCTGATTACGGGTACAATATAGAGGAACGAATAAGCAAGTGGAAGTATCTGCTTGCTTATTTCATTGGTTGCTAGAAATTTGGTTTTGTTCAAAATAAATCTTTATGTCAGGTGGGGATAAATGTGACCTACGAAGAGCATATCCAAAGCGAATTACTGCGGTGGCAAAAGAAAATGCTGCGCCTACCGGGTTTGTTGGAAAAGGGATCGAAAGCAATTCAAAGTAAAGTCAACGGGCTCTACCCTAAGAAGTTTTTTGATACCCTGACGGTCACCATCAAAGGACTGGTTCGCGGGGTGCTCTTTGGTCTTGAATTTATACCCAAAGGCAAGCCCATTAAGCAGGCTGCCCTTATGGAAAGGGATCAGAAGGCCTTGGAACTGCTCAAGAATTACAAACGAGTGGCGGCGGCAGAAGGCGCCGGAACAGGAGCCGGGGGAATCATACTGGGTATAGCGGATTTTCCCGCCCTGATCGCTATTAAGATGAAATTTCTTTTCGAACTTGCTCATATCTATGGTTATTCCACTGAAAGCTATAAGGAGCGGTTATACCTGTTGTTTGTTTTCCAATTGGCCTTTTCCAGCCAGGAGAAACGCCCGGGGGTGTTCTACAACCTGGTGCATTGGGAGGAAACAGTCAAAGAATATCCGGAACTAAAAGCCATGGAACTTTTTGATTGGGAGCAGTTCCAGGTGGAATATCGGGATGCCATCGACCTGAGAAAAATGCTCCAAATGCTGCCGGGAATCGGAGCAGTGGTTGGTGCTGTAGCCAATTATGGTTTACTGGAGGATTTGGGCCATGTGGGCATGAATTGCTACCGGTTAAGGATTCTTCAGGAAAAAGGACTTATCCAAGTGGATTTATAAGCAAGTGGATTCAATAAGATGCGGCAAACAGTCTGGGGGAATTTTCATGAAATCGGTTACGGTAGCTGATTTGAAAGCGGACCCAATCGTTCAAGGCTATATCGAAGTGGGCAACAGAAATCTGGCAGCCATTGGATTTACGGAACACGGCTTGAGACATGTGGGATTGGTGTCCAATATTGCTTATAATATCCTGGAGAAATTGGGTTACTCGGAACGTGAGTGCGAGCTTGCGGCAGTAGCCGCTTATCTTCATGATATCGGCAATGTCATCAATCGAAGCGGACACGCTCAGACAGGGGCGCTGCTGTCTGCTCATATTCTGGAACGTCACGCCATGGCCCCTGAAGAAATTGCCATCGTCATTGGCGCCATTGGCAATCATGACGAAAGCGACGGCAACCCTGTCAGCAATATTTCCGCAGCATTAATCTTAGCGGACAAATCCGATGTGCACCGCTCGCGGGTAAGAAACCAGGACCCGGCCACCTTTGATATTCATGACCGTGTCAATTATGCTGTGGAACATTCATTTTTACGGGTTTACCCCAAAGATAGAGTTGCGTTGGAGATTACCATCAACACGGAAATTTGCCCCGTTATGGATTATTTCGAAATATTCTTGGCCCGCATGCTCCTTTGCCGTAGGGCAGCCAGTTTTTTAGACACTGTATTTGAACTTAAAATCAATGAAGTTAAGCTTCTTTAAAACTACGATAAAAACTACCTTTCATTGACACCGTGAATAAGCGAGGATTATAATTAGGTTTGGCATGGGCAAGTCCCAGGTAACAATTAAGGGAGGAAGTATGATGAAAAGGGGAAGTATCCTGAAATTAACAGCAGCCTTATTGCTGATCGTCATCGCCGTAGTATTCTCAATTCAGCCCCTTACGGATTCAGAAAGGGGAATTTCGTTAGGACTTGACCTGCGCGGAGGAGTTCACCTCGTCCTGCAAGCTGAACCTGGACCTGACGGTGCAGCTATTACAGCGGATGATGTGGAAAAGGCTAAAAGCATCATTGAGAAACGGGTCAATGAGATGGGGCTGTCTGAGCCGGTCATTCAGGCTGATTTAGATAAGAAGCGGATTATTGTGGATTTAGCCGGAGTTCAGGACCCGGATAAAGCGGTAGAAGCTTTAAAGACGACAGCAAAACTCACTTTTAAAGATCCGCAAGGCAATGTGGTCATTGAAGGAGGGGATTTGAAAGATGCCCGTGCGGGACAGGGAGAACGCAGTTATGTGGTTCATCTCACCTTCTCTCCGGAAGGAGCAAAGAAATTTGCAGATGTGACCAGCCGTAATATTGGTCAAAACATTGGCATTTACTTAGATGATCAGCTACTGCAAAATCCTCAAGTACAGGCTGCCATTACCAATGGCCAGGCTGAAATCACCGGGTATGCATCTCTGGAAGAAGCTGCTCAATATGCAGTCTTGCTTCGTTCCGGCGCATTACCTGTAAGCTTAAGCATTGAAGAGAAACGTACTGTGGGAGCTTCGCTGGGTGTAGACTCCCTGAATAAGAGTATCAATGCCGGTATTGTAGCTTTAGTATTTATTCTTTTATTCATGCTGGTGCTCTATCGTCTCCCCGGACTTGTCGCGAATATCTCTTTGATTGTCTTTACCTTAATTGTGTTGTGGGCCTTGAAGGGATTTGGCGCCGTTCTGACCTTGCCGGGCATAGCGGGGATACTTCTCTCCATCGGCATGGCGGTGGATTTAAACATTATTATTTATGAGCGGATTAAAGAAGAGCTGCGCCTGGGCAAATCCCTGCGCGCCTCTGTGGAAGCCGGCTTCAGCCGCGCCTTTCTGACCGTCTTTGACTCTAATATTACCACCTTATTTGCAGCGGCAACCCTCTTTTTCCTGGGCACAAGTTCCATTAAAGGATTTGCCATAACCTTGGGTATCGGTATTTTTGCCAGCCTCTTTACGGCCATTACCTTTACCCGGATGCTTTTACGCTGGATAGTAGGTATTAATCCGCGCATGAATACAGCTTGGTTTGGCGTGAAAAGGGAAAACGATGCTTCCGGAAAGAAAACCGGGGAAGCAACGCCTGCGACTCAGGCAGCTACCTATGAAGATGTTAAGGCATCCATGCCTTTCTATTTCAATGTAGTGAAACGCCGGTATATCTGGTTTGCTCTATCCTTAATTATGATTGCCGTCAGTTTGGGCTCCCTCTTCACTCAGAAGCTGAATCTGGGAGTGGACTTTACCGGCGGCACCATGCTTGATATGAAATTCAGTCAGCAGGTTACCCAGGAAAAGATCACCCAGGCTATGGAATCCGTAGGTCTGGAAGGACCGGTGGTGCAGCTTTCCGATAATGATACGTCGGCTTTGATCCGGACCTCTGCCTTGGAAGAAGACAAGCGCAACGAATTGCTCACCGCCCTGCAGACTCAGGTAGGAGATTTTGATAAGGAATCCCTGAAAGAAGACAAGGTCGGACCGGCTATCGGCCAGGAGCTGACCGAGAACGCTTTCTTATCTCTGGCTATTGCAGCAGTCTTAATGCTGGTGTATATTGGCTTCCGCTTCCAATTTGCTTATGCTGTATCGGGAATTTTGGCTCTGGTGCATGACGTGATCATCACCGTAGGGATATTCTCCCTGTTCCAATGGGAAATCGATGCGACCTTTGTAGCCGCTATCCTGACCATCTTCGGATATTCCATCAATGATACAGTGGTTATTTTTGACCGAATCAGAGAAAATGAACCTCGCCTAAAACGAGGGGACAGCTATGAGGACATGGTGGATAAATCCGTCTGGCAGATGATGGGGCGTTCGATCAAAACCGTCCTGACGGTTCTCATTTCCCTGCTGGCAATTTATATCCTCGGCGGCGAATCAACCCAAGGATTTGCCTTAGCCATGCTGATTGGTGTCATAGCCGGAGCTTATTCTTCCGTCTTTAATGCCAGCCAGATTTTGGTCGAGATTAAAAAAAGAATGAAGCCGAAAAGGGGCGGTAAGGCTGCCCGCACGAAAGCATAATCTTCGGCTTTTGCATAATCTAATATAAACCTAAAAATTCCGGGCTGGCTCCCGGAATTTTTATTACACCGGCAGAAGGCGGCTGATAAATTTGTTCCTGGATTTATAATATTATATAGTGCATTTTTTTCTATTCTGTACTATAATACATTCTAAATAGAAAATAAAGGAGGAGTGGGCATGAGGATGTCGGGAGCTCAAGCTGTCATTGAATGCTTGAAGCAAGAAAATGTGGAAATCGTTTTCGGATATCCTGGGGGTGCGGTCTTGACGCTTTATGATGCGCTTTATGAGACCCAGTTTCCTCATATATTGACTCGTCATGAACAGGGTGCGGTCCACGCTGCAGATGGCTATGCCCGATCGACTGGAAAAGTGGGGGTATGTATTGCCACCTCTGGACCGGGAGCTACGAACTTAATTACCGGGATCGCCACAGCTTATATGGATTCCATTCCCATGGTGGCCATCACAGGCCAGGTGGCAGTTTCTCTGATCGGGCGGGATTCCTTTCAGGAAGCTGATGTAACAGGAATTACCACGCCGATTACCAAGCATAACTATCTTGTCAAAGATGTCAGTGAATTGCCCAGAGTGTTTAAAGAGGCTTTCCATATCGCCCGGACAGGCCGACCCGGCCCGGTCTTGATCGACGTTGCCAAAGATGTGTTTGCTAAGGAGCTGGACTTTCACTACCCTGATAACGTCCACTTGCGGGGATATCGCCCGATTTTTGAAGGGGACGCTCAGATCATTGCCCAAGTCGCTGAAGAACTGAGCAAGGCCCAAAGACCGCTGCTCTTTGTGGGTGGCGGGGTAAATCTGGCCGATGTTTCTCCAGCCTTAAGGGAGTTTGTAGAATACACCCGCATCCCTGTCATAAGCAGTCTTATGGGCTTAGGCTGTATTCCTGATCAACACCCGCAGAATTACGGTATGGTGGGCATGCACGGAACCTATGCTGCCAACATGGCGACCACCCATGCGGATTTGCTGATTGGCCTGGGCGTGCGTTTTGACGATCGGGTCACGGGCCTTGTGGCGGATTTTGCCTCAAAGGCGAAAGTGATTCATTTCGATATCGATCCTGCTGAGGTTAATAAGAATATTATCGCCAATATTCGTGTTGTAGGGGATTTAAAGTGGTCCATACCGGCTCTGTTGAATCAAGTGAAAGAGAGAGCTGCGGAAACATGGATGGGGTCCAATAGGGAATGGAAAAAGCAACTGGATGAATGGCGGGAGGATAATCCCCTGACTTATCTTCCCCGGGAAGGAATGATTATGCCTCAGCATTTAATCCAGCGAGTCAGCCATTTTGCGGCAGAGGATGCTGTCGTCGTTACGGATGTCGGGCAGCACCAGATGTGGGCCAGCCAATTTTATGAGTATAAACGCCCCCGGACGTTGCTCACCTCCGGTGGTTTGGGAACCATGGGATACGGGCTGCCCGCGGCTTTGGGAGCCCAAGTGGGATGCCCCGGCCGCCAGATTGTCTGTTTTTCGGGTGATGGCGGTTTTATGATGAACTGTCAGGAGTTGTCGACGTTAGCAGATTTGGACTTGCCGGTCAAGGTATTTATTCTTAATAATCAGGTCCTCGGTATGGTAGCCCAATGGCAGCGGATGTTCTATAATGGACATTACTCCCACACTACCCTGAAAGGGCGTACGGATTTTGTGAAACTGGCGGAAGCGATGGGTGTCACCGGCTTGAGAGTCACGGAACCGCAGGATGTTGACATGGCTATTCAAAAGGCTTTCGCAATCAAAGGGCCTGTAGTCGTGGAGATTCGGATTCCTGCTGACGAAAATGTACTGCCCATGGTTCCGGCGGGAGGGCGTCTTGACCAAATGATTATGGGAGGGTAAGGCATTATGAGACATACATTAGCCGTGTTGGTTGAGAATCGCCCCGGAGTATTGACTCATATCTCAGGATTAATCAGCCGGAGGGCCTTTAATATTGAAAGCATTGCCGCAGGGTATACGGAGGAACCCGATACCACACGCATCACGGTTGTTGTTCAGGCTGATGAAATGGAACTGGAACAGGTGGTCAACCAGCTTTCCAAACTGGTCGATGTGATTAAGATAACGAATTTAACCGCAGCGGATTCCATTCAAAGAGAGCTGGCTATGATTAAAGTGAAGGCCAGCAGCGAGACCCGTTCCGATATTGTGGATATTGTCGATATTTTCCGTGCCAAAATCGTCGATGTGAACCGTGAGACGATGGTTATTGAATTGACAGGAGAAGAAACCAAGATTGACGCTCTTTGTGAAGTCCTTAAGGATTACGGTATTATTGAAATTGTCAGGACTGGAAAAATAGCTTTGTCACGGGGACCTATCCCAGCAAAACATGGATAACCCGGAATGATAGTTAAGCCAAATTACCAATCGGTTGGTAATTTGGCTTTTTAAATGTCGGAAAAAGAGGTGGATCGAGTGGCTGTAGAGAATATTCAATCAAGTGGAAAGGGAGAGCGGCATCTAGTTTATAATGCTCAGAGGAGTTGGGGATATGAATCATGTGAAGAGCAAATATATCTATTTATTCTTTGTTATTACTGTTCTAACCACTCTGGTCATCCTTGGCTGTTCGTCAAGGCCCAATGAAGCGCCAGTACCGCAAAAACCTACTATCAATGAGGAAATTCAAAACCAAGAACCAAGGGAAGAACAAGAACCCATCGAAAAGGAGAGCGATAAGGATGTGAGCCCTCCTGAAGCCGATAATCCATTAGAGTCAGGAAATGACCCTTTAGAATCTTTGGAGCCTACACAGCCTTTACCGCCTGCATCGCTTTCACCAGCCTTAAAATCGCCTATCCCTATACTCTATTATCATTCCATCGACTATGAAGAGGGCAATGAGCTGAGAGTACCTCCTGAGGAATTTGAAGCTCATATGGAGCACCTTTCCCAAAACGGCTATGAGAGCGTTACCCTGGATGATCTCTATCAGTATTTTTATGCAGGGAAGGACCTTCCGGAAAAGGCTTTTGTCTTGACCTTTGATGATGGTTACGAAGATAATTATATTCACGCTTTTCCTATTGCGGAGAAGTATGGATACAGCGGAACGGTTTTTGTAGTGACAGAATGGATTGGGGGAAAAGGATATTTAAACCGGCAACAATTGCTGGAAATGAACCAGGCCGGTTGGCAGATTGAAAGTCATACTGTGACCCATCCTTATTTGGATAGTATTTCTACAGAACAAATCAAAGAGGAGCTCCTCACTTCCAAAGAGGTTCTGGAAGAGTTGCTTGGTAAGCCGAAAGTCGCTTTTGCTTATCCCTATGGAGTCTATGACTCTTCCATTATTGAATTATGCCGGGAAACAGGATATAAAATGGGGCTGACCATAGACAGAGGGTGGGCCGGACCAGAGGATCCCTTTCGAATGAAGCGCGTCTATTGCTATGCTCAGATGGGCCTTGATGAGTTTAGGAGAAGGGTTGAAAATGCCAACTATTAAGTTTAAATAATAACTCAAAGAACGATGGGAAATTTTACAAAATAATATGACGGACATCTCACATATTTGGAGAGCGGACATATCTTGTAATGTAACCAGATATTACCAACTCGAAAGGGGGATAAGAATATGGCATTCGGAGCAGGTGGAGCTTGCGGACCTAACTATTTACAAGGAATCGCGGTGGTTGTAGTAATCATTCTCTTATTGATCGCAATGGGTATCGTATTCTAAAGATTTTATGAATTTAAAGGAGGGTACTTTATGTACGGTTTAGGATATGGAGCAGGTTTTGGCGGCGGCGCTGGCTTTTGCGGCGGCGGCGGAAACTGGGGTGTTGGCGCAGGCATCATTGCTATTGCCATCTTGATTCTTATCGCTTTGGGCGTAATCTTCAACTAATAAAACCAGATCTGCACAGTGAGCCTCCTCATTCGAGGGGGCTTTTTCGCACTTTGCGGCCGATGAGCGGCGCGGGCGTGGGATATGCTGAGCATGCAAGAAAAGCCGTGGAGATATCCAGCGGCCTTTCTTGATAGTACTTATAATGAAGCTTATAAGAAGAACAAGAAATAAGAAGCACTAAGAAGGCTGAGCCCTGGAGCGGTTTACCACCACCAGCGACGCCGCCAACCAAACCAACCAAACCAGGGGAACCCGAAACCAAAGCCCCACCAGGGGAAACCCCACCAACCCCACATAGTCCAATTCCTCCCTTAAAAAGATTTGTTAGTGTCAATACAAGATATGCATAAATGGTGTAATATGCCAATTGTCCAGGAATATATTTCCTGTCAGGTTTATTTACCATAATACGGGAGATACTAATTCAAAATGCTGATTAGAAAGGGGGGCGGGCCTTGGCCTTTGTGGTTCTGATCTTATTGGAATGGTTGCTCTTGCTGGCGGCCGCATCGGTGTTCATAGGTGGAATCCGGGGGGCCTTGGTTGCAGCACTCATCTTAAGCGGAATAGTTTGGTATACACATCCGGATAATTTTTGGTCGCTGGAAGTCCCCTTTTTAATCGGGGCATTAATAGGCATAGGTGTGCTTTGGTATTTTGTAAAAAAAGCGGGGCAAAGCAGTATCGTGGCAGGTTTAGCCGGAGGGATAGCCAGTCTGGTTATCTTTGGCGCTTTTTTCACCCCTCTTTTGGCAGTAATAGTTTGGGCTTTAGTTGTAGGTACAGGGTTAATTCCTAAGATTAAGCTGAAAGAAGTGGCGTGGGGAGTTTCGCCGATGCTCTGGCGTGCGTTGCTGGGGATATTGTGTATTGTCATAGGCAATCTGATGATTTGAAAATGCGATATTTTTTTCTTGTCATTATTAATCAATTTTGTTATTCTGAAATAAGTTAATGTCAAAATTCTTTGGACTGACAGCGGCTCGGATGGAGGACTTCACTGGGAAGTCCTTTTTATATCACTATCAGAAAGTATAAGCTTGCGCTATATACTTTCTAAGCATAAGGGCAACCAACGACTTCGCCTTTTTGGGGGCGAGAAATATAAAGCTCGGCGAAGCCGGGTTTTCTTTATAATAATAAATATCCACAAAAGTGGCAGGGATAAGCTATAATATTGCCTATGGAGGTGGAGCATGACCAAAAGAATATGGACAAAACCACAACCCCTTCCTGGGTTTAAAGATAGTAGAAGCCCGCTCCCCCAACGATTAGGGATTACTCCGGTAGTGGCAGACATTCTCAGGCAGCGGGGCATCGAGGCAGAGGAGGAAATCATGGAATTTCTCAGACCTTCTTTGCTTAATTTAAATTCTCCGTTTGCCTTTCGAGAAATGGCTAGGGCTATTGAGCGTTTAGAGCTGGCACGGGCTCAAGAAGAAAAAATCCTTATCTACGGCGATTATGACGTTGATGGGGTAACCAGCACGGCTTTGCTCTATAAAGTATTGACAGATTTGGGGTTTAAGGCGGTCGCCTATATTCCCAGCAGGATGGACGAAGGCTATGGCTTACATAAGGATGCTATAACAAAAGCTTTGCAAGCCAATGTGAAGGTGATGATCACTGTGGATTGTGGCATTACCGCCGTGGAGGAAGTGGAGTATGCTCGGTCTCAGGGGATAGATATTATCCTTACCGACCATCATGAGCCGCCGGATAGTCTGCCTCAAGCTTATGCCATTCTGAATCCCAAGGTTAAGGATTCAGGATATCCTTTTCGGGACTTAGCCGGAGTAGGAGTAGCGTTTAAGCTGGCTCAGGCCTTGTTGGAGAGGTTAGAAGAGGGAAAATCAGGTGCTTATGCGGTCCTGGAAATCTTAGATTTAGCAGCTTTAGGTACCATTGCTGATCTTGTCCCCTTAACCCATGAGAACCGTACCATTGTGGCCTATGGCTTACGCCAGATGGAGAATACCATTCATTTGGGACTGCGTACTCTTCTTGAGGAGTGCGGTCTGTGGGGAAAACCGCTTAAAGCCGGGCAAATCGCCTTTATGGTGGCGCCGCGCATTAATGCTGCAGGCCGCATGGATAGTGCCCGGGCCGGATTGGAGCTGTTGCTCACAGGTCACGAAGAACGGGCTGTTGAGTTAGCACGGTTTTTGAGCCGGGAGAATACCTTGCGCCAGGACACCGAAAAGGAAATCTTTGCTGAAGCGGTGGAGATTTTGGAGAAAAACCCTATGCCACGGGTGATTGTTTTATCAGGAAAGAACTGGCATCATGGGGTCATCGGCATCGTGGCCTCCCGCTTGGTGGAGCGCTACTATCGCCCGGTTTTCCTTATTGCTGAGGAAGAGGAGATTGGGAAAGGGTCCGCCAGAGGGATTGGGGGCTATCATGTATTGGATGAGCTCAAGGCTCAGGCAGAGTTGTTGGAGAAATTCGGCGGACATAGTCAGGCCGCCGGCTTCTCGTTAAAACTGGAAACTATCCCCCTGCTTCGGGAGGCTTTGAATCAGGCGGCCTTACACCTTCCTGAGGAGATGTTCTATGAACGGATTCGTGTGGACCAATGCGTCCCTTTGGAAGTTCTTGATGCCTCTTTGCTGCATGATTTGGAACATCTGGCCCCTTTTGGATTTGGCAACCCCAGCCCGGTGCTGGCCGGAAGGGATTATCCCCTCTATATGGCCGACACGGTGGGCAAAGACCATGCTCATTTAAAGTGTATGTTCGGACCCCAAGGGGAATGGGAAGGAATAGCCTTTCGCAAAGGGGAAGAGTTAGCCAATATTTTGGGTTCGGCAACGGTGGATGTTGCTTTTGGTTTGGATTGGAATACCTTTCGTGGCGCCCAGAGTATTCAGCTGATGATCAAAGATATTCAGCCCCAAGCCTCATGGCAGGAGGAGCATGACCGATTCCTGGCCGGGCAGGAGATTGCCTTGGGTCAGGAGGAAACGGCTGCAAGTGGCCTATATCCTCAAGAACTGGAAATTATGGATTGGCGAAGCAAAAATCGGGAAGAATGGAGCAAAACCCTGGAAAGCCGGGGGGACTCCGTTGCTCTTTGGGATTTTACCGGGATAAGCCCTCAAGGGCCAGACGCAGATCACCGGGCACCATGGGCTGTAGTCATAGGGGTTCCTCCATCGTGGCAAAGGGTTGCGGATATGATCAGGCAGGTCCGGAACAGCGGTGGACAAAGAGTGATTCTGGCTGAGAGTCAGATTGATCCACTGGTTTTGAAGGAGCGAACGGGTTATTTATCCCGGGAAGATCTTGTCCAAATGTACAGAGTATTATATGATTTGGCTATTAAGAATAATCCGTTTATTTGGGTGGCAGAGGAAATTCCCCTGTGGCAAGCACGAGCGGGATTAAAGATCTTTGAAGAACTGAATTTGTTCCGCTGTCTGCGCCATAAATCCGATACCATCCATATCGAGTGGATCCCAGCCCGGAAGAAGCTGGATCTGGAGGGGGCGCTGCGTTTCCGAGGAGCTAAAAGCCGCTGGGAGGAAGCCATGGTTTTTAAAGAAGAATATTGTACGATGCCTTGGCCGGAGTTCCAGAAAAAGCTGGGCCAGTACTAAAAAAGAAGGAAGCAATGAAAGGTGTGAAGGCATTGGATTTTGATAAGTACATACGCGTTATTGACGATTTCCCCAAACCCGGTATTTCCTTCAAGGATATTACTACCCTGTTAAAGGATGGAGAAGCTTATCGGGCAGCGGTTGATGCCATCGTTGAGCGGGTCAGGGAATCTCAACCGGATCTGATTGTGGGACCGGAAGCCCGCGGCTTTTTGCTGGGAGCTCCGGTAGCTTATGCCTTGGGCATTGGCTTTGTTCCGGTGCGTAAACCGGGCAAACTTCCGGGTAAAACAGTGAGCGAAACCTATGAACTTGAATATGGTAGTGATACGTTAGAAGTTCACGCTGATGCCATTCAACCGGGACAACGGATCGCGATTGTCGATGATTTGCTGGCGACCGGCGGCACGACTTCCGCCACAGCCCGTTTAATTGAAAAGACCGGCGCCCAGGTGGCAGGAATGAGTTTTTTGATTGAATTGGGCTTTCTGGAAGGCCGTAAGAGACTGGAAGGGTATGAGGTATTTTCTTTAATTAAGTATTAAAAGCGGTCACAAGAGAGGAGCAGGGTAATGACGATAAGCGAGCTCATGGAAAAATTGCATAAAGCGTCTCCAGAAGGGATCAAGCTTGTGGAGAAAGCTTATTCCTTTGCTGAAGAAGCTCACCGTGGGCAGCTTCGCAATTCAGGAGAAGAATATATTCAGCATCCTCTGGAAGTGGCCAAGATCCTCTTGGAACTGGAAATGGATGAGGCTACCATTGCGGCGGCTTTCCTCCATGATGTGGTGGAAGATACCCATTACACCAACGAAGATATAGAAAGAGAGTTTGGCTCTCAAGTAGCTATCCTGGTCGATGGCGTCACGAAGCTGGGGCGAATCGAGTACAAGAGCAAGGAAGAGCTTCAGGTTGAAAACCTGCGCAAGATGTTTCTGGCTATGGCTAAGGATATTCGGGTGATTTTAATCAAGCTGGCGGATCGTCTCCACAATATGCGGACGCTGAAATTTCATTCTGAAAAAAAACAAAAGGAAATCGCTCTGGAAACCCTGGAGATTTTCGCTCCTTTGGCCAACCGGCTGGGTATTTTCCGGATTAAATGGGAGCTGGAGGATTTATCTTTCCGCTACTTAAAACCTCAAGAGTATTATGACTTATCGGAAGGAATTGCTTTAAAACGGGCAGAACGGGAAGTACAGATCAATGAAGTCATCAGCCAGTTATCCAAGCGCCTGGCTGAAGTAGGCATCAAAGCGGATATATCAGGCCGTCCCAAGCATTTTTACAGTATCTACCGGAAAATGATCAATCAGCACAGAGAGCTCAGCGAAATCTACGATTTAACTGCGGTTCGGGTGATCGTGGATTCTGTGAATGATTGTTATGGTGCCCTGGGAATCATTCATACGATGTGGAAGCCTTTGCCCGGCCGGTTTAAGGACTATATCGCCATGCCCAAGCCTAATATGTATCAGTCTTTGCATACCACGTTGGTGGGAGCCCATGGGGAACCTTTTGAGATCCAGATTCGTACCTGGGAAATGCATCGTACTGCGGAATACGGTATTGCCGCCCATTGGAAGTATAAAGAAGGTGCCGGCAAACCCGTCGGCGGTAATTTTGAGCAGAAGCTGTCCTGGCTGCGGCAGATGTTGGAGTGGCAGCATGATTCCCCGGATGCCGGGGAATTCATGGAATCACTCAAAATAGACCTGTTTGCCGATACGGTTTTTGTCTTTACGCCCAAGGGAGATGTGGTGGAGCTGCCGGCGGGCTCCTGTCCGGTTGACTTTGCCTACCGGGTTCATACGGATGTAGGGCACCGCTGTGTAGGGGCTAAGATTAACAGCCGCATTGTCCCGCTGGAAACCAAATTGGCCAATGGGGATATTGTGGAGATTCTGACTTCCAAGCAGAGCAATGGACCCAGCCGGGATTGGCTTTCTTTCGTAAAAACATCTCAGGCGAAAAACAGAATTCGTGGGTGGTTTAAGAAGGAAAAGCGGGAAGAAAATATTGTCCGCGGCCGGGAGGGAATCGAGCGGGAGGTGCGGAAGCTTGGCCTGGATCCAGCTCAAGTGCTTAAATCCGATCTTCTCTTAAAAATCGGTAAATCTTATAATATAACTAATGTGGAAGATCTCTATGCCGCCATGGGAGACGGCGCCGTTACCGTGAATAAGGTTCTGGTGCGCTTAAAGGAAGATTTGACCAAGGATGAACGGGAACGGCTTCAGTTGGAGGCCCTGCAGCAGGGAGAAGGTAAGCCTTCCAGTGGCTATGGGAAGGCGAGCCAAGGGGTAAGGGTCAAGGGTGTGGACAATATTCTTGTGCGCTTTTCCCGTTGTTGTAATCCTTTGCCCGGAGATGATATTGTTGGTTATATTACCCGGGGCAGGGGGGTCTCCATCCATCGCCGGGAGTGTGATAATGTCAAAGCTCATTCTCAGGAGGAGCAAGCCCGGATGGTGGAAGTGATTTGGGATACGGAAGTAGAATCCATTTATCCGGTGGATTTGGAGATTTTCGCTTTAGACCGGCCGCGGCTGGTTACCGATGTGATGAATGTGGTGATGGAGACCCGCACGAATATCTTGGGGATCAATGCCCGGGTGGCCAAAGATAAGAATACCCATATTCAACTGAGTATTGAGATTCGCAATTTGGGACATTTGTATAATGTGATGCAGAAAATCCGGCGGGTTAAAGATGTCACATCTGTGGAGCGGGTACATTTAGGAGGGCGTTAAGTTTGCGCAGTGTTGTTCAGAGAGTGACCCAGGCCTCCGTTACTGTGGAGGGAGAGGTCGTTGGCCGGATTGGAGCCGGATTGTTGGTGCTGTTCGGAGTGGGCCGGGGAGATACAGAAGCGGATCTGAACTGGATGGTGGATAAAATTGCCGGACTTCGGCTTTTTGAAGATGGAGAAGGGAAGATGAATCGCTCGGTTCAGGATGTCGGGGGCGAAATCCTCATGGTCTCTCAATTCACCCTTTATGGAGATTGCCGCAAAGGCAAACGCCCCAGCTTTGCCACGGCAGCACCTCCCGAGACGGCTGGAGAGCTTTTCCAGCAGGCCGTGGCAAAAATGCGGGGCTATGGGCTTCATGTGGAAACAGGGGTTTTTCAGGCTGAGATGCAGGTAGCCCTGGTCAATGATGGACCGGTGACCTTGCTTATCGATAGTGAGAAGAATTTCTAAGTTCAATGAGAAAGCATAGATTAGGATGGAGGGATGGACATGATTGAGTGTCGCGCGGTAGGAGCTATGGGGGCTAATTGTTATCTGGTGAGCTGCCCTGAGACCAAGAAGGCAGCCCTTATCGATCCGGGAGCCAATGGGCCCGGAATTCAGGAATGGGTGGATGAGAGAGGGGTTCAGGTGGAATATATTCTGCTTACTCATGGACACTTTGATCATATCGGTGCGGTGGATAAATTGCGTGAACTTTATCAGGCCAAGGTAGGGATTCATAAAGAAGATGCCGTGATGCTGACCAGCGGTGCCCATAACCTTTCCCGAATGCTGGGAAGATCCTATGAGTTTAAGCCGGCGGATTTTCTGCTGGAAGATGGTCAGATACTGCAGGTGGGGAATCTGAATCTTACCGTGATCGCTACACCTGGGCACACCCTGGGTGGGGTCTGCTTCCTGACTTCTGAAGGATTGCTCAGCGGGGATACTCTGTTCGACGGTTCCATCGGACGAACTGATTTTCCCGGCGGGTCTTATGATGAATTGATTAAATCTGTGGTGAAGAAACTGCTTGTGCTGCCGGAGGACACTAAAGTCTACCCTGGTCATGGACCGGAGACCACGATCGGGAGGGAAAAGCGGGAAAACCCGTTTTTGCAATGAAAATAGTTTTAAGAAGCCATACTTTATCCCGCTCCGAACTGGAAGCGGGTCTTTCCTTAAGCCGGGCCTTTTTCCCTGAGGCACAGATCGAAGTTGAGGACCTAAGCGGAGAAAATAATGCCGCCGGCTGCGGGGTGGGGATTATTCACATTGATATTCATTATCCCGATACTCCCTGGCAGATTGAAGGGAGTTTTAGGGGTCTTAGCTGCGGGACCAAGTTAGGGTCTGGCAAAAGCTCGGTTATTCTCAATGAGGAGCAAATAAAATTTATTTTGTCCCATCCTTATGCAGGAAAAGAAGATAAGCGGAAGTTTTTGCTGAAGAGGGGACTCTTGTCACTTCTTGCCCAGGTGACAGGACACACTCCTCCCTGGGGAATCTTAACGGGAATTCGCCCCAGTAAAATTCTTCATCGCTTAAAAGAGGCAGGATACTCTTCTGAAGAGAGAGCGGCATCACTGGGGGAAGTGTATGCTATTCGTGAGGATAAGTCACAATTGCTTCAGGAAGTGGTGGACATTCAACAGCCCTTTCTGGAAGATATGAAAAGCCATCCCCAGGATGTAGCTGTATACATAGGGATACCCTTTTGCCCTACCCGCTGCTCCTATTGCTCCTTCCCTGCCTATTCGTTAAAGCAGGGCAGAGAGCCTCTGGAGCATTATCTGCAGGGGTTAGGGGAAGAAATCAGGACGGCAGGAGCATGGATGAAGGCTGGAGGACTCACAGCCGACTCCCTTTATCTGGGCGGAGGAACTCCCACTATACTCACGATTCGGGAGATGGAAGGCCTGATCGCTTTAATGATGACTCATATTCCCCATAGAGAGGCTGGGGAATTTACAGTAGAGGCCGGGCGGCCCGATACCTTGTCTGAAGGGAAACTTTTGGCTCTCCGTGCCAGCGGTGTCAATCGGTTGAGCGTCAATCCTCAAACCATGCATAATCGAACTCTGCAACGGATCGGTCGTGCCCATACTGTGGAAGATATAATTAAAGCCTATGAACTTGCCCGTGAGATTCCGGGCTGGGTGATCAATATGGACTTGATTATGGGGCTGCCTGGAGAAGGGGCTAAGGATATCCAGGAGACTTTAGAGAGGATCAGGGCACTGGAACCTGATAACCTTACCGTCCATGCCTTAGCTATTAAACGAGGCTCTAAAGAGCATGAGCAGGGTTCAACACAAAACCTGGGCAGGGAGTTGGAGGGAATGCAGGAAGACATCATGGCCGCTGTCCGCTCTATGGGGATGGAGCCCTATTATCTCTACCGCCAAAAGCATATCGCCGGCAATCTGGAGAACATCGGCTTTGCCAAGCCCGGCTTGGCATGCCGTTATAATATTGGCATCATGGAAGAGCGCCAAACGGTCATCGGCCTGGGAGCGGGAGCTTCCAGCAAAATCGTTGATCCCAGGGACTTTTCCCTGGTCAGTTTTCATCATCCCGCGAACTGGCAGGTTTACCTGAAGCGATGGCGGGAGACCCAAAGGAAGAGAGAAGAAGCAGAAAAATCTTTGGCTAAACATTTACATCCGCTTTACTAAGTCATTCATGGGCTATAATCAAGCATTTACATTCCGGCGCTATAATCAAAACAAGACTATGACTAATGGCTTGTTCTGAGTCATCGGCCAGGATGAAGTGAAGGAGGCTTGATTATGAAGATTTGTGTCGTCGGCGCAGGATATGTGGGCTTGGTCTCAGCCGCGATTCTGGCTGACTGGCAGCATAATGTGGTATGCGTTGATCACAATGAACAAAAAATTGAGGACCTTTTGGCTGGTAAACTGCCGATCTTTGAGCCGGGGCTTCAGGAATTGGTGGAACTTAATAGGCGCAGGCAATATCTGCGCTTTACTGCAGAAATGGCGGAGGCACTGAGGGGATGTGAGATGATCATCGTCGCCGTGGGAACTCCCCCTGCAGAAAACGGACATCCCAATCTGGAAGACTTTTGGGCGGTAGTCAAAAGTTTCCGGGAGAATGTGGGCAATAATGTGATCGTCATGATCAAAAGCACTGTACCGGTGGGAACCGGTGAGGCGGTTTCCCTGTATTTAAATGAAAAGGTCAGTCATACATTTTCCGTAGTCTCTGCACCGGAATTCTTGCGTCAGGGAACAGCCGTCCATGACTTTCTTCATCCCGACCGTCTGGTTGTGGGCTGTATGTCACCGGAAATCAGGGAGCAAATGAAGGAACTGTTTCAGCCCTTGGATTGTCCTAAGGTTTTCACCGACTGGCATAGTGCGGAGATGATTAAATATGCTTCCAACAGTTTTTTGGCCTTGAAAATTTCTTATATCAATACCATTGCTAATTTATGTGAAGCTGTGGGAGGCAATATCCAGGATGTGGCTGCAGCGGTCGGTCTGGACCACCGCATTGGTCAGGCTTACCTGAAGCCGGGAGTAGGCTTCGGGGGCTCCTGTCTGGCTAAAGATACCCAGGGGCTGATCGCTCAGGGTGAGGTTCACGGTGTCAATGTCTGGATGTTCAAGGATGTGCTGGAGGTCAACTATGAGCAGCGGGTACACATTGTTCAGCGGCTGACCGAGGTGCTGGGCAACCTGAAGGGCAGAAAAATCGCCGTCCTGGGTCTGGCCTTCAAGGCCAATACGGATGATCTCAGGGACGCTCCTTCGGTAACGATTATTGCCCAGATTATCAAACTGGGAGGACTGGTGAAAGTCTATGATCCCGTTGTGGATAGTTCAAGCTTGCCTGATGCTATTTCTGTAAGTACTGCAGACAATCCCTATACAGCATGCCAGGGCGTCGACGCCGTAATTGTGCTGACGGAATGGGAGGAATTCCTGGATCTTGATCTGAAGCGTCTGCAAAAGAGCATGAATGCCCCTGTATTTATCGACGGGCGTTATCTCTTTGAACGGAAAAGATTGCTGGAGGCAGGCTTTTTCCTTCCCGAGCGGCCCTCTTCCAGCGAGTGGCCTGTCGTGCAAAGCATGATTTCAGCCCGTTAAACTCGAAAAATCTGACCGCTGGGGGCTGGGAGCTGCTCATATATTTAATCTGCCGTATGGTAAAAGCGTGTTGCGGATACTCACTATGCAATCCCAACACGCTTTTATGCGCAATTAAACAACTCCCTAAGCTGTCTGAACCGTATCACTGTATTTATCCAGTACAAATCTGTAATCCCTGAGCAGCCGGTCAAAAATAGTGTTCCAGGACTGAGACGATGCATGGGCGAGAGCATTAGCGGCAAGTGCTTCTCTGAGTTCGTCCTGATCAGCCAGCCTGATCATCGCCTCCGCCAGACTTGCTTCATCCCGGGGGGCACACAGCAAGCCGTTCTGCCCGTCAACAACATTATCGGTAACGCCGCCGCTTCTGACCGTAATTACCGGCAGACGGGAGGCCATGGCTTCCAGAACCACATTGCCGAAGGTCTCCGTACTTGAAGGAAAGACAAAGGCATCACAGGAAGCGTAAAGGGAGGACAGTTCCGCTCCCTGGAGGTAGCCGGTAAAAAGGACATTCCCGTCGGACTGCTCACGCATATCCTGGGCATAGGGTCCGTCCCCGGCGATGATGAAGCGGATTTTCTCCTGGTGGGTTTGGTTCACCTGCTTAATGCTTTGGGTCAGGATATCGAGGTCTTTCTCCGGGGCAAGGCGGCCTACGTAGAGGAAGAGCAGTTGTTGGGGCCGGCTGATGAAGCGGCGGCGAATCTCTTCACGGCGATGATGCGGGCTGAATCTGACAGAGTCCACTCCTCTGGCCCACAGGGCCAGATTTTCGATTCCTTTGGCGGCAAGAACCTGCATGGTTGTTTGGGAAGGACAGAAATTCATCGCACAGGAATTATGGAACCACTGGAACAAAGCCCAGACCATTCCCTCCAAATATTCCATTTTATAATAGCTGAGATAGGCATCGAAGTTGGTATGGAAAGATGAGACCACGGGAATCCGGCGCTCCTTAGCGTAGCGCAGGCCGGCAAGCCCGATGCCCAAGGGGTCGGTCAGATGAATGAGGTCAGGGCGAAAACGGTCGGCAATTCCCGCAAGCTTGGTATAATTAGGCAAGGAAAGGCGGCACTCCGGGTAGAAAGGCAGGGTCACGCTTTTAAAACGGGCCACGGGAGAGGGGCAAAGACAGGTGAGACCGGAAGGCTCCCTTTCATATTGGGGAGCAAAAAAGAGGTGTTCTGTTTGCCGGTTTTTCAGATAATCCCCTAACCTGCCCAGAGTATTGGTAACGCCATTGATTTGCGGCAGGTAGGTATCTGTAAAATAAGCGATTCGCAAAACCTTCCCTCCTCATAGTCCTTTTATGAAAAGTATAAAATATAAGTGCAAAAGGAGTTTTATGTATTTGTAAACTGGAGTTGAAATTTGCCCGCAAGACTATGAGTTTTAGCAGATTTTACTTAGGCTTAACCTAATCGGGCTTTTAGTTTATGATTAGTGTGCTATTTTAAGATTGACTAAGTCTCCGGGTGGCACCGGACTTTGATGGGCCGGCTCTCCGGCCGCTTTTTTATGGGCTTCAATCTGTTTAAGGAAGCAAAAAACACCTGTTGGACAGTGGAGCCCGCAGAAAAATTTTTTCTTTTTATTTACTTATGTTTAATAATGAATTAACATTAATAGTGTAATATTCTTTTATCGCCAAGGAATCACAGAAACCGGACATAGACGGTGAATTGGCAGGGGAGGGGTATTTATGTTTCATGACAGGAAAGAGAGCAGGTACAGAGATTTAAGGCGGGCGTCTGGAGAAAGATGTTCAGAGGGCCGGGCCCCCATGTCCTGGTATCGGTATCATTATTATAAAGAGTGAAAGCGGGTCTCCTGACGGCAGTTAGGACTCGCTTTCATTTTTTATACTTTCAGAAAGTATAGCTTCGCTGCCTACTTTCTTCCAGCATAAGTGCAACCAACGACTTCGCCGTTTTGAAGGCGTGACTAAAAGGAACGGCGAAGTCGGGTTTTCTATATAGGGCAACACGCAGATCAAGTCGGTGAGGAGGGCGATTATGTACAGCATCACTTACGGAGAGGTGACCTTCGAGGAAATGTATCAGCTGATCAGAAATTATACGGCTCACGGCAGCAAAATCCAATACAAGCTTGCCGTTGGGACGGACAGTCAGAATTTCTCCTATACGAAAGCCCCGATCACCATCGGGGTGCACAAGTTCATCAACGATGTGGGCCGGGGCGGGATTTTCTTCTCGGAGATCAGAAAGGTCAGGAAAATCACCAACACCAAACAGAAGATCCTCTTTGAGACCGGTCTGAGTTTGGAGTATGCTCAAAAGCTCCAGGAACGCTTTGAGAAGGATAACATCTACTGCCCTATTGCCGTCCATGTGGATGTAGGCTACAACGGCCCTACCGCCCAGTTCATGGATGAAGTGGTGGGCTGGGTCAAGTCCTGCGGCTTTCTCTGCGAGGTTAAGCCCAACTCCTATATGGCTTCCAGTGTGGCCAACAGGCTCTCTAAATAAAACAGAGTCTGACAACTCCATATTAAATCCTGACATCAAAATCGGTAAGGCGGGAGGAAGGATAATATGAAGAAAGTATTTGTACTGGATACCAGCGTTTTGCTCCATGACCCCAAGGCAATGTTCTGCTTTGAAGACAACGAGGTGGTTATCCCCTATGCCGTTCTGGAAGAGTTGGAGCATAAAAAAAGATTGCTGGACGATGTTGGGCGCCTGGCCCGTCAGGTCATCCGTTATTTGGATCAATTGCGCGAAGGGGGACAGCTTGCTCAGGGAGTTGCTCTGCCGGGGAGAGGAAAACTGAGAATTGAGCTGAACCATTCTTCAGGAACGATTCTGCCCCTTCTTTCCGATCTTTCTCTGCCGGATAACCGGATTCTCGCCGTGACCCTTAATCTGGCCAATGAAGATGAACGCCCGGTTATTCTGGTTACGAAGGACATTACGATGCGTGTCAAGGCGGATGCCCTGTCCGTCCAGACCGAGGATTTTTATAATGATAAAATGAACCTTACCCCCTTGGATGAAGAGGTTATGGTCATAAATCTTAAGGATGACGAAGCGGCCGAGCTTTATGAAAAAGGCTCGCTTCCTCTGGCGCCAATAGCTGCGTTAAAGGAGTTCTCACCGATCAGATGGAGATTCCGCTCTTGGTCGCCAAGGACGGAACCAAACTGGTCAATATCTATAAGCGTAATGGTAGTTCCTGGGGCATTTTTCCCAAAAACATCGAGCAGATCTGGGCGCTGCATATGCTCAACGATCCGGAAATCAAGCTGGTCAATCTGATGGGACCGGCCGGTACAGGCAAGACCTTGCTTGCTTTAGCCAGCGCTCTGGAGCAGACCCTTCATCAAGAACTCTATACACGGATTCTCTGCGCCCGGCCCATCGTCCCCTTAGGTAAGGATATCGGCTATCTTCCCGGTCTGAAAGAAGATAAAGTGCGTCCCTATATGCAGCCCATCTATGACAACCTTGAATTTTTATTGCGTCCCAAAATGAGCAAGCAGCGGGATAAAAACGATGATTTCATAGTAGACAGTGCCATTGACATGCTCAGGAAAAAAGACCAGTTGGAGATCGAGGTTCTCACTTATATTCGGGGACGCAGCATCGCCAACCAGCTGATCATTATCGATGAGGCACAGAATCTGAATGCTCATGAACTGAAAACCATCATTACCCGGGCTGGAGAAGGAACTAAAATCGTGCTCTGCGGCGATCCGGATCAAATCGATCACCCCTATCTGGATAAGGAAAGCAATGGTTTGGCTTATGTGGCTTCCCGCCTGAAAGGCCAGGCTTTCTATGGTCAGGTTGTTTTAGTTAAAGGGGAACGCAGTGAACTGGCCACCCGGACGGCTGAACTGTTGTAACGGCTTGAATTTTAATAAAACTTTTATCTGAACTTTACAAAGTACTCCCCTTATCTTAATAATCCTCAGGTAAGCTAGGATTAGAAAATAGAGATAGTGCTGGGGGTAATATGTGGATACGAACCCATTATTTCATGGCTAAGTCAATTCATAGTTATATCAAAGAAAAGTATAAGGTATCGTTGCAGCTTGACCAGCTACAGTATGGCAGCATCAAACCTGACCTGCTGCCCAAATATTGGGAAGGATCTCATTATTATGAGAGCTGTTCGGGAACCTGGCTTGCGGAGGTAGCCCAGCTGCTGGGGGAGCAAAAGAAACGCTCTATCCGCAATTTCAGCGATAAACTGGGAGTAATCCTCCATTTCACGGCCGATTTTTTCTGCAGCGCCCACAACCTGCCCAACCTGAGGGAAAACATGTGGGAACATCTGCTCTACGAACTAAAGCTGGATGTGGCCTTCCGTCACTTTGAATCCTTCCGCGGGATTCAGTGCTTAAATTATGACGACCCCTACGACCTGCTCACCTGCTGCCGCCAAGATTATCTCTCCGGTCAACCGAGCCTGGAAAGAGACATTCATTATATCTATGCCGCATCCCTGAGCATTACCGACCTGCTTGTTACTCAGGCGCTGCTTCCCGTAGCCAAGCCCCTGATGCTGATCAAAAACCTGCCGGAGAGCTCCTGATTTTTCGGGAGCTTTTTTTTGCAACCACTCATTGGCAACCATAAAAAAATAACCGCTTCAGGCAAGCGGCCGCAAGGACGAGAGCGGATTCGCTCCCATCTATAGTAAAAGTAGGAAGAAGAATGTAGAAGAATGCTGTCAATTAAAAGATTAACATGGAAGTATTAACTGCCAATGAATGTTATGTAAGATTAAGGTTAAATAATGCTTTGTTCAGCGGACTCAGAAAGATTTACGGAAGCTTTAGAATGGGTCCGTGCTCAATTTACAAAAGAGCTATAAAATAAATGATGAGTATAGGAGGGATAATAGTGTATAAAGTCACTGAACGATTGCGCGGGGGAGAGCTTTTCACTTTCTATTGGATTAATCATGTGCTGCGTTCCTCCTTTTGTGATTGGCTGATGCCTAAGATCACCCACGCGGGAGGAGTCACCTCCAGTGTTTTGTGTTCATTGTTCCTGCTTTTGAGCAAAACGCCCTTTTGGCATCAGACCGGTGTTCATTTGGCGTCCAGCCTGCTTATAAGTCATCTGCTGGTGAATATTCTCAAGCGCTTTGTTCGCCGGCGCCGTCCCTATCAGGCCCTGGAGGGAGTATTGACTGGAATCAAGCCCCTCAAAGATGCCTCCTTTCCCTCCGGACATTCCACCGCCATCTTCTGTATGGCCACTGTGCTGGCCTTGGCAGTTCCGTCCTTATTGATTTTTTTCTATGGCTTCGCCTCAGTTGTTGCCTTCTCCAGAGTTTATCTGGGCATGCATTATCCGTCGGACATTATGATCGGTGCAAGTTTGGGGACGATAACGGCGCTGTTGATGGGGTAGAAGTTGTTTGGTTTCAGATGGATGTATCAGAATTATGATTGGACAGGCAGCTTTAGGGCTGCCTGTTTTTGGACGCAGCAACAAATGATAGTTAAGCTGCTTTCTCTGCGGACTTTGCATATCTGGTTATATATGGCATAATAAACTTAGTCAATGTAATGCTTGATGATGAGGAGTGGAAACCGATGGCTGCTGACCAAAATACCCGCGAAGTGCTGACAGCTCTCAAGAAGTTATTGCTCCCGGCTATTAGCGATCGGCGCGTCAAAGTTTATCTATTGGGTTCTTGGGCACGCAGCTTCGCGATCTTGTGGAGGAGTCAACGGTTCCTTACCGAGTGGATATTATTGATCTGGTTCATGCGGATCCGGCTTTCCTTGAGAAAGTCCATAAGGAGGGGATAGTGTGGAGCGATTAAGCCTCATGCTGTACTGATGCGTCTGTGGCTTAGTGAATTGCAAAGACGAACGGCAAATACGATGAGTGAGGAGAGATAAACAGCCTTATATAAACGGCCAGACAACCCTGCCCTGAATCATTCAGGGCAGCGGTTGTTTTTCATATGCACTATCAGGAGGTATAAGTTTGCGCTATATGCTTTCTAAGCATAAGGGCAACCAGTGACTTGCCTTTTGTGGGGTGTGAAAATTAAGCTCGGCGGAGCCGGGTTTTCTTTAGCGTCTGCGAACTTTTTGCCTGGGTAAATACTCTTATCTATAGAAAGAGAGGTGGCAGAGTGGAACAAAAGATTATGAACAGGGTGAAACAGGCCCAAAACGGCGATAAAGAAGCCTTGATTCAATTGATCATGAGTCAGAAGGAGGACTATTATCGTCTGGCTTATGTTTATATGAAAAATCAGGAAGATTCCCTGGATGCGCTGGAAGATATGATTCTGAAAGTGTTTGAAAATATCAGGACGCTTAAAGATGCCGAAGCCTTCTTTAACTGGAGCAAAACGATTTTAGTCAATTGCTGTAAGCAGAATTTGCGGAAGAAGAACAAAGTTATCCTGCTCCAGGAGCTGCCTGAAGAAGCCTATGAAGAAGCGTATAGTGTACACGAAGAGCGGATGACCTTTGAAGCCTATTTAACCTCATTGAATCCACACTATCAGGAGGTTCTAAGGCTGCGGTTTTTACTGGATATGGATTATCAAACCATCGCCGATCTATTGAAAATCCCTCTGGGTACGGTGAAATCAAGAATGCACACCGGATTGCAAAAGCTAAAACAAAGGATGGAGGTGGAGCAGGTATGAAGAATGTTGAAGAATTGTTCGAGGAGGGCAAGGCTCAAATGGACCGCATCCAAGTGCCCGATGAACTGGAGATGAGACTGCGCAATGCGCTGGAAAAGGCGGAGCCCAAGCCCCAGCCCCTGTTCTTTTATCAACGTCAGGCCAGGCAGTTCAAGATCGCGCTGGTTCTCGTTCTTGCTCTGCTCATCGGCTTTAATTATAATGCTATAGCCTCCTACGGCAAACAGCTTTTCGGCTATGATCAGGTCATGGACGGAACTCTAAGGGAACTGAATGAGCTGGGCAAAGGGCAGCTGATCGGTAAAAGCCATACCTTTCCTAATGGGGTGTCCTTAACGGTAGACTATGTGATGCTGGACGAAAACCAACTCCTTCTTTTCTATACGGTAAAAGCTCCTGCAGGAGATGTAACCAATGCTTTATCTCCCTTTATGTCTTTGCAGAACTTATTCGGAGAGAGCCGGTGTATAAGTTCCCAAGGGAGAATCAACGAAGAGGAGTCGGAGGTAAAATATATTGCCAGCTTTGAGCCGCCATCGAGCTTGGCAAGAAAACTAACCCTTAATTTTGCTCTCAATGGACAAGGAGTAAGTACTCCTGCTGAAATTACCTTTGCCTTGGACCGCAATACGGCTATGGGACACACTATAAAGAAAGATCTTAATCAAACCATTGTTGTGGATCAAACGGAACTAAAATTCCAGTCCATTGTGGCTTCCCCTACCCAAACGGTAATTAAGGGAGCGGCCCAGAGCATTTTTGGCTTAGCCATAGATACCCTTAGTGGTGAACGCTTTAGGCCAACGGATATCAATCTCCGCTTAATTGCCAATGGCGAAGCGATAGAAGTCAAAGGGAGAGGGCTGAGTACAGATATGAAAGGGATCACCTTCCATACTAATTTTGATGCTCTGCCTGCCTCTTTGCATGAGCTGAAACTGGAATTGGTGAGCTTTAGTGCGGATCATGATGTGAACCAGCAGTATAGTTTAAACAGGGAGGAGAAGCCTCAGGTCCTGGATATGCTCGGACAGCAGGTCGAAATTAACCAGATTGAGACAACCCATGGAGAGACTTTGCTCACTATAACTAGTGAAGAGAGTGTGGTTCTGACTAAAGTCTATCTCCTGGCCGATGGGCAGCAGATTGCTTTAGAAGAAACCATCAATGATGATTATGTAAAAAGCTCAGACGGTACGATTAAGCATCAAAGGACTCTGCGCTTCCTGGGAACGGGGAAGGATCTCCAACTGGATGTCAGGCGGATGACCTATAGCAAAAACTATAATAAAGTGATCAATATTCCCTTAGACTAACTGAATTCGCAGCCAGGATAAAAAACGTATGAGTCGATTGTCCAGCAATGGCTGGGCAGGTTTATTGATTATTGTAAATTGGTAATTATAGAGGCATACTATGGGTGGAACTCCTCATGGATGTCTCTTTATTATAGCCACCTGATAATGGTATAATGGCAGTATGAAGAATTCTTTTCATAAAAAGACGGGGAGGCATAGTGTGAAGGAGCCGCAAATCATTTACGAAAAAAGAAAACAGGCCTATGAAGACTTAAGTAAAAAACAGAAGCGAACAGCGAATCAGTTAAGCAACTATCGGTTGTTTTCTTTCTTATTGGGCTTTTCTGTCGCTGTTTTACTATATCTAAAAGTCAGTGGCGTCTTAGGAATAGTGGTGGGGATTCTCACCCTGGGAGTTTTCCTGTACCTTGCTTCACGTCATCGCTCTGTCCGCACCCAATTGCGCTACGCGGAGATTCTCACCGGCCTTAATCAGAAAGGAATCCAACGGTTGCAAGGAGAATGGGTAAAGTTTAAGGAGCAGGGGGTAGAATTCATTGAGGAAAAACACCCCTATGCTATTGATTTGGATCTTTTTGGACAGGCTTCAATTTTTCAATGGATTAATTCTGCCCAAACTCCCTTGGGGAGAATTGCTTTAAGCGAAGTCCTCAAAACTCCTGCTAAGAATCATGAGGAAATACTAAAGCGTCAAGAAGCCATCGCGGAGCTGGCCCAAAATTTAGGATGGCGTCAGCGTTTTGAGACAGAAGGGATCGTTGCCTCCCAGCAATTTCAGGCCGTGGAACCCTTTATCCATTGGGCAAAGGAAAGAGAAGAAGCTTATTTAAAGCCTGTTCTCAAGCTGGCCGTAACGGTTCTTCCCGCCATAACCTGCATCATGGGAGCCCTCTATGTGTTTTGGAGTGCCGTTCCCTGGCAGGTTCCCGGACTATTGGTTGCTGTCCAAATCCTGCTGCTCCAGTTATATAATAAAGAGCGTTCCAAGGTTCTAGCCATGGTGTATAAGCATGAAGCCAGTTTAAAGACCTATGCCGATATGCTGAAGCAGCTTGAGAAAAAGAAGTTCCGCACAGAGGAACTTCAGAAGCTTCAGAACATTTTGCGTGACCAAGAAGGGCGATCTGCCTATAAGCAGATTCAGAAGCTCTCCAAGATAGTGGAGCGGATCTCCAATCGTGACAATGCGATGTTTATCTTTATCAACATTCTTTTGCTTTGGGACTATCATTGCATGATAGCTCTTGAGGAATGGAAGAGCAAATCCGGAGGCCTTTTGCGCAGCTGGCTGGAGGTTATAGCGAAATTTGAAGAATTATCCAGCCTGGCTACCATCCCTTTCGAGAATCCGGATTGGGTAGTCCCTGAGATAGTAGAAAAAGGCAATGAACAACAACGGGGAATAGCCGCCCGCCAAATGGGCCATCCTCTGCTTACCCGTAAACGGGTGACCAATGATTTTACCCTAAGGGAGCCCTCGGGAATCGCTCTTATTACCGGCTCCAACATGTCAGGGAAGAGTACTTTTTTACGCACTGTGGGGACGAATCTTCTGCTTGCCTATACAGGTGCTCCGGTGTGTGCCCAAAAGTTCCGCTGCTCTATTGTAGAGATATGGACCTGTATGCGTGTCAGCGATAATCTTGAGCAAAGCATTTCCTCCTTCTATGCGGAGATATTGCGGATTAAGCAGATTGTGGAAGCAGCAGAAGGGAATGAACCGGTGTTCTTCTTACTAGATGAGATTTTCAAGGGAACGAACTCCCATGATCGTCACCAAGGAGCTATCGCATTAATTCAGCAATTGCAGAAGAAAGGGGCATTGGGGCTGGTATCGACCCATGACCTGGAGCTGGGTGAGCTGGAGAGGGAAAGCAAGGGCAGGATCAAAAACTACCACTTCCGGGAGTACTACCAAAACAAGGAGATCCACTTTGATTATACCCTCAGAGAGGGAATATCCACCACACGCAATGCTTTATACCTGATACGTCTGGCAGGAATTGAGATTAAAGAGGATTAAAAATCTGGGCTTTAATAATAAATGCGTTAATTTCGTAATGTTGGTCTAAAAATAAAGGATTTAAGGATTTAGAGTTAGAATAAGTGAATATTTGGTATAATTGCAGGAATATTACTGCTAAAATGGAGGAGCTCATGGATGTTTTTGTAGCTCGTCAGCCAATCCTGGATTCCCAGGGTCATATTCACGCTTATGAACTTCTTTTCAGGGAAAGCATGGACAATTATTTTAAGAGCGGCGATGGGGACTCAGCCACCAGTTCCCTGATCTCCAGCAGCTTTTTTCTCATGGACTTCAATAAGCTGACCATGGGCAAACCTGCCTTCATCAACTTCACAGCAAATTTGCTTAGGGAAGGGATGGCCACTTTACTCCCCAAGAACCAAGTGGTCATTGAGATCCTCGAAGATGTGGAGCCCGATCCGGAAGTTGTAGCAGCCTGTAAGAGCCTTAAGGAAAAGGGCTATCAAATCGCTTTGGATGATTTTGTGTTCCGGCCGGATTATCGCTCTTTGATTGAACTGGCCGACATCATTAAGGTGGATTTCCGAGCCACTCAGAGCTATGAATTGCAGGCCTTGATTAAACGATTGAATGAACTCAATATACGTTTCTTAGCTGAGAAAGTAGAGACTCTGGAGGAATATGAGAAGGCCAAGGATTTTGGTTATGGATTGTTTCAGGGGTATTTTTTCAGCAAGCCGAATATTGTTCAAGGTAAAGATATCTCCTCAAATAAATTGAACTACTTGAGATTGTTGCAGCAGGTCAATTCTCCGGATGTAGACATAGACAAACTGGAAAAAGTCATAAGGGCGGATATCTCCCTCACCTATAAATTGCTGAAATTTATCAATTCCTCCGCCTTTGGTCTGAACTCTCAGATCTCCTCCATTAAGCAAGCCTTAACCCTATTAGGACCTAAAGAAGTGAAAAAATGGGCCTCAGTCATCGTGATGGGTAAAATCACCGATGGAAAACCCGATGCCCTTGCTATCCAATCCTATGTCAGAGCCAGCTTTGCCGAAAAACTATCCGCGAAGGTGGGCTTAGGGAGTATGGATTCCAATGCTTTCTTATTAGGGCTTTTCTCCTTGATCGATGCCTGCCTGGATCGTCCCCTGGCCGAGATTCTTCAGGAACTTCCCATCGAAGTGCCGGTAAAAAATGCTCTTTTAGGGCAACCCAATGGGTATCGTTATCTGCTGGAGTTGATCATTGCTTATGAACAAGGAAATTGGTCTGTGGTAAACCGATTGCTCAATAAGTTCAGTATCAAGGAAGAATGTGTTCCTCAGTATTATTTGCAAGCTTTGCAGGAAGCACATGAATTGAACCAATAAGAATAAGAATCAAAATAAGAATCAAGAGTAGAGAACCTTCACCTCTTGCCTTAGGGCAAGGGCGGGGGTTCTTTTGATTAGCAGAGAGAGCTTTGGTTTTTAATATTAATGGTACATTATCGAGTAAGGACACAGAAAAGATAGATGGGTTTGCTACACTTATACCTGAGGAGGGAAGCTGGATGATCAAGATCCTTTTGGTGGAGGACGATCTGCAGTTACAAGAGATCATTGAGGATTATTTCACCGCCAAAAGTGCCGGTGAAATCGAAATGGTCTGTGCGGCCAACGGAGCCGATGGGTTGGAGAGCGCTCAGGAAAAGGACTATGACCTGGTGCTGCTGGATGTGATGCTGCCGGAAGTGGATGGTTTCACTATCTGCCGGGAACTCAGGCGTCACAGCGATGTCCCCATAATGTTCCTGACGGCCCGCCAGGCGGAAGGGGACAGACTTCACGGTTACGGCCTTGGGTGTGACGACTACATGATAAAACCCTTTTCCCTGGCGGAACTCTATGCCAAAGCCAACTCTTTGGTTCGGCGGGCCAAGGGTATGGTACGGGATGACCTGATGAGCGTGGGGGGAATCAGCCTCGATCCTTACAGGGGCACCGTTTCGGTGGACGGAAGAGTGGTGGAGCTGGCCCCGAAAGAATACGCCCTCTTAAAATTGCTGATGGAGAATGCCGGAAAAATCGTCACCCGGGAGACCCTGCTGGCGAGGATCTGGGGCTATGATTTTTCCGGGAATGACCGGGTGGTGGATAACCATATCAAAAAGCTCCGGCAGACGCTGGGAAAAGGGGCGGAACAGATTAAAACCGTGGTGAAAAGCGGCTACCGTCTGGAGGAGAGAAAATGAAAAAGAAGATCTATCTGCGTACCTTTAGCTGGCTGATGGGGATTTGGCTGGTCTTTATGAGCGGTTTTTCAGTGTTTGTCTTATCCGTGGAGAAAAACGAAATCAAGAGAGAGTTTATGGAGCGTGCCAGGACCATCGGTGTGGATGTGGAGCGTATTATTAACGATTGTCAGGGCAGTGAGGATAAAAAGGTCGCCATCCAGAAAGAACTCAACTGGAAAATCAACTCCTTGACTTCTTATCAAGGCTATGAAGCCGCCGTTTACACTGAGGAAGGAGAGCTGATCTCCAGCACCAATGAGTATTGGACCTGCCAATATACATCTCACCGGAAAGGGAATACCCACTATATGGGCTATGCTGTGCTTGATCCTAAGAAGTGGTTCAGTGCCGAAGAAGTTGCAGAAATGGAAGAATATTTGTATGGGGAGCATCATCCGGTAAAGGTGGGGGATCTCTGGCGTTATTCTCTGGATATGGAGGGATTCTGGCTGGATGGGGCCGAGGTCATTCCGGATACGATCAGGGTAACGAAAACCGTGGCGGACACCTTTAATGAGCAGGGGGAGGTTACCTCCGGCGGAGGGAAGAGATTAGGTGTTCCAGTCTACCGATCCAATTATGTGGATGCCGGTGAATTGCCCTATTATGAACATGGAGCCCTACAAGGGAATAGTGTCTTTACTCCTGATGGGAAAATAAGATTACGCAGCGATGAGCGGCAGACCGCCTTGCGGGAAGCTTTGCTCGATAAACATATCTTTGAAGAAGTCATCGAGGCAGCTATCGCCAATTTTATGCAAGCTCCGGCCATCGAGGTCAGGGAGGGCTTCACTTACCGCTTTATCACCCCTTATCCTTATCAAAGCATGATTAACTCTCAGGATGGTGGCAGCTATACCAGTGAATATTGGATTGTAACGGCCAATGAATTTAATATTTTGACCGGGGTCTTGCCGATCCTGAGCGGGGTCTGGATCGGTTGCTTCGCAATCTTTGCCTTTACTGCCGGAATTCTTTCGGCACAGACCTGGAAAACCTTCCGCAGCCGCGAGGAGCTGGAACAACAGCGTCGGGACATGACCCAGGCTATCGCTCATGATTTAAAGACGCCGCTGGCTGTTATATCCGGTTATGCGGAGAACCTGGCTGAGAATGTCCACACGGAAAAGCGGGAGCACTATGCAGCGGGGATTCAGGAGAATGTCCGGCGCTGCGACCGTATGGTCAGGGATATGCTGGAACTCTCCCGCATGGAGAGCGGCGGGGTAAAGCTGGCTTTGGAAGAGGTTTCCTTACGGGAAATTACCGAGGAGATGATGTCGAGGTATGAGGATGTTTTTTTTACTAAAGGAATTATTTGGGCGATAGATGGCAGAGCCGGAATCAAGGCGGACAGGGAGCTTATGGAGCGGGTCCTGGATAACCTTGTCAGCAATGCGGCCGCTCATACGGCGATAGGTGGCACGGTTCAGGTAAAGATCACCGAAAAACGGTGGAGTATTACGAATACCGGTTCCCCTATTCCGGACGAAGAGCTTCCCCGTATCTGGCAGGCCTATTATAAGCTGGATCAGTCGCGAACGGGCAGCGGCTCAGGTCTTGGGCTTTCCATCGTTCGCTCAATCATGGAGCTGCATGGTTTCCAATATGGGGCGGAAAATACGGAGGCAGGGGTGTGTTTCTGGTTCGAATGGTAAAGAAAGCGAAATAAGGAGCTTGAGCAAACAGAGGAACCTTGGTAAACTATCCCTATATAGGAGGGATGTTTGGTGGTAGAAAAGTGAAAAGATTGTTTGGGGCACTCTTGCTCTTAGCCTTTGCGCTTTTGGCCGTTGGATGCAATGACACTGCAAACATGATAGGAATTACGACAGTAACCAATCCCGCGAGCACCACCCCTGGCCAAGAAGATCAAAACGGTCAAGGAGCCAGTTCCAAGAACTCGACTCAAGCCGCTTTCAATGAGGAAGATTCGAACGATTATGCCAAGTACCGGGGAGATTGGAAAATCAAGGTGGACCGGGATGAAGAGCTCTATCGCATGACAACGTTGATAGAGTATTATGGCTCAACAGGTATCCATATTGCCGAAGTAAATCAGAATGAAATTCAAGGAAGCATCCATTGTGTAAAGGGAGCTCCCAGTTATCGGCAGGCTGAGGTATCCTTTTCAGGTGTCATTGAAGAGGGCATATTGCGCACTGCTTACGAAGACATTGCTTGGGAATATAGCGGAGCTATGGAGCTGAGATTTGAAGAGGATCGGATAGTAGCCAAGATTACCAGAGATGAGTCTGAGCCTGCCATGTGGGGAATACCGGAAGGAGAATTCATCTTTGTCAGAGCATTGGCTACTGAAAGGGTGGAGGTGACTGAACAGGAGAAAGCTGACTTGGAAACCTTTTTGCGCCCTGCGGCAAAAACGATCATGGAGCCTTTTGAGGAGGGTGCTCTGACGGATGAAATCATGGTTAATTTCGCCTGCAAGAGTCTCGCTTTGGGAATCATTGATCCCAGCGCATTTGGGGATAGAGTGGTTCAGGGAGCAGATATGGTCTTTGAGGAATCGGTACTGAATGATATAAGTAAAATGTATTTTAACTCTGCGGTAAAAGAGCACAGGGCCTGTGCAATCGGTACATATGTGAACGGGAAATACAGTGTGACCGTCTTGGGTGGGGTAACAGAATACCCTCAATTGCGGCGATTGCTAAGAGATAAAGAAAATCCGGACCTCTATTACGCTATAGTGGATTATCTGTTTGAGCATCCGGAAGAGGGTAGAAAGCTCAGCTACCAATACCTTATCAAGCTCCAAAGGAGCAATAGCAGCAATGACTACAGCATTAAAGCCATCAAAGAGGTGGAAGATCCTATCGACTTTGCCTTAATAGATTATTAGCTTAAGAGAAAGGGGCCATAAGCGATGAAACTGGCAGAAGCACTGATTCTACGAGCCGATTATCAAAAAAGAATTCAACAGCTTAGAAACCGGCTGGAGCATTGTGTTAAGGTTCAGGAGGGAGAAGAGCCGGCGGAGAATCCTCAGGTGTTGTTAAGTGAGATTGACGCCATCTTCAAGGAATTAACGGGGCTTATTCAAAGGATTAACAGAACCAATTGCCAGGTGAGCTTTGATGGGAAGCGGACCCTGGCCGATGCTTTGGTGGAAAGGGATCTATTGCTCAATAAGAGGGGGATTCTTGCTCACATTGCCGAGAATGCCTCTATCAAACATGACCGGTTCAGCCGTTCCGAAGTGAAGTTTATCAGTACCATCGATGTTGCGGAGACCCAAAAGCAGGCGGATCAATTGTCAAAAGAATTCAGAGAACTGGATACCCGCATCCAGGGCATGAACTGGACTATTGATCTCATGGAATGATTATTGATAATGAATAATCTCAGTGGTAGCTGATTTGGCAAAGGTGAGTACAAACCCGCCAACTGGGTGAGTTGGGTTGATGGTAGTATTGGGGCAATACTGGTGGTTCGACTCCACTCTTAACAAGTCAGGCCCAGTAATGTGACACCGGTACGACTTATTGTTATTGTAACCACCGCGTACTAATTTGCGAATTCAGTGAGGGCGGGTATGGGGAATAAAGGCATACAAAAAAAAGATCGGAGGGTACCGAGGGTACTCCGATCTTTTTTTGTATAGTGAAGATACTCTAAATGGCAAGACTCTTTAAGGTGTACCATAAAGTTACAATTCGTAAATTTTAATTTAGTCACAGAAGGTGTATAATAAATTAAGAGTTATTATTGAGAAGGGGGAAATATCGTGGAGACTGAGAAAAAGGTTATAACAAATCCCGGTGGAGAATACAGCGTGGTATTGATACCCAATGATATGATAGAGAGCCTCAAAGAAAAGTTTGGAAACGATGTGCTCTGGATATATGATGAAGAATCCCAAGAATTAACTTTGATAAAGAAGCCGCAGTCCTACACAGACGCATTATCAGGTTTAGGTGCTGAAATGTGGAAACAAGGAGGCACAGAATTTATCCGTCGGGAGAGGGAACAGTGGGACGATTAGAGGATAAGATTAAGCAATATGATTGTATCGCAATTGATACAAATTCTTTTATCTACCTCATGGAGAGAAATCCCATATTTTTTAATGTTGTACGAGAACTCTTTAGTTCGATTGAGTCCGGTACTGTCTATGCTGTTTCTTCAATATTACTGATGACAGAAGTGTTGACTAAACCACTTCGTGAAAGAGATAAAGTGCTCGTCAATCGTTATATGGCTTTTATAGGTACATTTCCTAATTTGGAACTAAAAGAAGTTAACAATAAGATCGCATTTAAAGCTGCGAAGCTTAGAGCAGCTTATGGATTGAAGACTCCGGATGCAATCTTTATAGCCACAGCTATCCAAGAAAAGGCAAAGCTTTTTGTTACCAATGATGTAAGACTTCAAAAGGTAGAGGGAGTCGAGACTCTTCTTCTAAACGATTACCTCGATTGAAACTATATGACTTAATATGAAAAAATAAGATCGGAGGTGCTCCGATCTTATTTTTGCTTCGTTGCTTTGTCGATATAGCGGTCTGATTTGTTGGGACTTTGGGTATTATCGTCGGCATTGGGTGCATGAGTGCGGGTTTTATCGGTTTGCTTGTCTGACATGATCAATAACCTCCTTGCTTTGTCTTTTAAGCTTTCCCTAAATCATCCTAAACATGTAAGTATCATTGATTATAATGGGGTTATTATGGTATCTCATTGGATAAACTGTATAACAAAACTGTATTTGACGCATTGACAAATGATCATTCTCTCGTTAAGATGTTGTAATATAACACGTTTACATAGTTCGAGCTATAATGCTTAAAAAGCATTATGCAACTTAAGTTTCTGAGAAATTCTTGGGAAGAGACTGTGCATCATCTCTCGGCAGGGAAGGCTGGCCTGGACTGAAACCAGCCTGGGAGACGCTTAGGAGGACACCCCAAGAACAGAAATGACAGCGGTTGGTCTCGTTATCGACTAAAAAAGTGGGCGGAGCCTTTTTCAAGGAATCCGCCAATAAGGGTGGCACCACGGGAGCTCTCGTCCCTTGCTTTACAGCAAGGGAGAGGGCTTTTTATTGTTGCAATTTCAGAAGCAACAAGTGCTTGCGGGGTTTTCTTTAGCGTACAGATAAGTTGCAATAGATTCCAGGAAGGAGTTTAGAACTATGGCTATTCAACGTCCGAAAGGAACACAAGATCTACTGCCCGGAGTGGTGGAACAATGGCAGGACCTTGAAGAACAGATCCGGAAGATCTGTAAGGAATATGGCTATCAGGAGATCCGTACCCCTATCTTCGAAGCCACCGAGTTGTTTCAACGAGGGGTGGGTGAAACCACAGATATCGTCAATAAGGAAATGTACACCTTTCTTGATAAAGGAGAGCGTTCCATTACCCTGCGCCCGGAAGGGACAGCCTCGGTGTGTCGTGCCTATGTAGAGAACAAGCTCCATGGCGGACCTCAACCCGTAAAGCTCTACTACATTGGCCCTATGTTCCGTTATGAGCGTCCTCAATCGGGAAGGTTCCGGCAATTCCATCAGTTTGGGGTAGAGGTTCTGGGAGTGGATAAACCCATGGTGGATGCGGAGGTCATTACCCTGGTGTGGGATTTGTACAGCCGTTTAGGGTTGAAGGGATTGGAAGTTCATGTGAATTCCGTCGGCTGTCCGAGCTGCCGTCCGGAGCATAAGAAGAAACTCCAGGAATTCCTGGCTCCCCGCCAGGAGCAACTCTGTAAGGATTGTCAGTCGCGCTTTGAGAAAAATCCCTTGCGGATACTGGACTGTAAGAACCCAACCTGTCAGGAGATCACCCAGGGAGCACCGACGACCCTGGATACTCTATGTGAGGAGTGTGCAGAACACTTTAAGGAACTGCAGAGCTTACTGAGTGCCGCTGAAGTCGTCTATAAAGTCAATCCCCGCCTGGTGAGGGGACTGGATTATTATCGTAAGACCGCTTTTGAAGTCCTGGTAGAGGATATAGGTGCTCAAAGCGCCATCTGCGGAGGGGGCCGCTATGACGGCCTTGTCCAGGAAGTGGGCGGGCCTCCGACCCCTGGTATCGGTTTTGCCATGGGAATGGAGCGGGTTCTGGCAGCCCGGAAGCTTGCTCAGGGAGAGCAGGAAGGGGAAGGAAAAGACTATTTGCTGCTGGTGGCCTTAGGGGACCAAGCCCAAAGGGAAGGTTTCGCCATCGTCAGCCGTCTGCGGAAGCAGGGAATGCCTGCCGGTATTGACCTATTAGGCCGGAGTCTCAAAGCCCAGCTTAAGGCGGCCGATCGGGTTCAGGCTCACTATGCTGCCATTCTCGGGGAAGAGGAGCTCCATAAAGGAATCATTATTTTGCGGGATCTCAGGCTGGGAGAACAGGTTGAATTACCGCTTCAGGACTTTGAAGAGGTTGTGTGGAAGAGATATAAGGAGGATGGAAATTAATGACCTTATTAGCTGAACGAACAGAATCAGGAAGTTTGAGATTAAGCCATGCCGGAGCAGTGATTCATCTTTTGGGCTGGGTACAGCGCCGCCGGGACCATGGGGGAGTTATCTTCGTAGACCTCCGCGACCGCTCAGGATTTGTACAGGTTGTATTTAATCCTGATATGCCTGATTTTGCTGCCGCAGAACGCCTGCGCTCAGAATATGTGGTAGCCATTAAAGGAAAAGTGCGCCCGCGTCCTGAAGGAGCGACCAACCCCAATCTGGAGACCGGGGAAATCGAAGTGGTGGCTGAATCGTTGACTATCTTAAATGGAGCCAAAACACCGCCTTTCTATATCCAGGATGATGTGGATGTGGATGAGATGGTTCGCCTTAAATATCGTTACCTTGATCTGCGCCGTCCGGAAATGCAGCAGGTTTTCAAGATTCGTCACCAGGTTACCCAAGTCATGCGGAATTTCTTCGACAGCCAGGGGTTCTATGAAATTGAGACCCCGATGCTGATTAAATCTTCACCGGAGGGGGCCAGAGACTATCTCGTTCCCAGCCGTGTTCATCCCGGGGAATTCTATGCATTACCCCAATCTCCCCAGATTTTTAAGCAGCTTCTGATGGTTTCCGGTATGGAGAAGTATTTCCAAATTGTGCGCTGCTTCCGTGACGAAGATTTGCGGGCAGATCGGCAACCGGAATTCACCCAATTGGATGTGGAGATGTCTTTTGCCGAAGTAGAGGATATTCTGCCCATGATGGAAGAGCTGATGGCTCGTATTTTTAAAGAGACCATCGGCCGAGATATTCCCCGTCCCTTCCCACGGATGACCTACCAGGAAGCCATGGAGCTGTACGGCTCAGATAAACCGGATATCCGTTTTGGTATGGAAATGGTGGATGTGGCGGAGTGCGTCAAGGATTCCAATTTCAAGGTCTTTACAGATACCTTAGCCAAAGGCGGACGGGTCAAAGCCCTTTGCGCCAAAGGCTGTGCAGGCATGCCCCGCCGTGAGTTGGATGGCTTGATTCAATTTGTCAGCATCTATGGCGCCAAAGGTCTGGCCTATATCGTTTTAGCAGAAGAGGGAATCAAATCCCCCATTGCTAAATTCTTTAGCGAAGAGCAGCTTAACGGCTTAATCGCCAAACTGAAAGGGGAAACAGGAGATATTCTCTTCTTTGTAGCAGATAAGGAAGCTGTCGTTGCCGATGCCTTGGGACACTTAAGACTGGAATTAGGAAAACGTCTGGGACTCATACCTGAGGATGCCTTGAACTTCTTATGGGTTACGGAATTCCCCCTTCTCCAGTGGGATGAAGAAGATAAGCGTTTTGTAGCAATTCACCATCCTTTCACCTCACCCATGACCGAGGATCTGCCCCTCTTGCCAACAGAACCGGGTAAAGTCAGAGCCAAGGCTTATGATATGGTTCTTAACGGAACAGAATTGGGCGGAGGAAGCATCCGGATCCATCAAAGAGAAGTTCAGGAGCAGATGTTTGACCTCTTAGGCCTTACCCCTGAAGAGGCCAAGGCTAAATTTGGCTATTTACTGGATGCCTTTGAATATGGTACGCCCCCTCATGGTGGGATTGCCTTTGGCTTAGACCGATTGACCATGCTCTTAACGGGCAAGGATAATATCCGGGATGTGATCGCCTTCCCCAAGACCCAAAGTGCGTCAGATCTCATGATTCAAGCTCCATCTTCCGTTGACGAAAAGCAATTGAAAGAATTGCACATCAAAAGGGATATTCTGCCGGGTAAAACAAAATAATATAATGATATCAAATGGAACAATACATTCCATCTGAATTTTAAATAGCAAAACCTTTGACAAAGGAACGGACTCTGTTTTATAATAAAGGATGTACCCCCTATGGGTATCAGAGAGGGGAACGTGTAGTGCAGGAAAACTCTGATTTAGCACAAAAGGAAGATATTATCCGTCGTTTGAAGAAAATTGAAGGTCAGGTTAAAGGTCTTCAGCGTATGGTGGATAATGAAAAGTATTGTGTGGATATTTTAATTCAAGTTGCAGCTGTACGCGCAGCCATTAATAAAGTTGGCGTTTTAATCTTTGAGAACCATTCGCGGGAGTGTTTGCAAAAAGCTGTAGTAGAAAACCATCAGGATGAATCCATCGATGAATTAATTGCCGTTTTAGCGAAATTCATTAAGTAGCTCATAGTTAGTCCATTATGTTATTTATAGCAGCTGAATTAATTCAAACTAATTTGAGGAGGGTATATTCATGGCAGGCGAAAATGTTAAGACCTTTACAACAGCAAATTGGAATGAAGAAGTTTTGGGTTCCGACAAAGCCGTATTAGTAGATTTCTGGGCGGCTTGGTGTGGACCCTGCCGTATGGTTGCTCCTATCATTGAGGAGCTGGCAGATGAAATGGCGGGAAAAGTCATCATCGGCAAGCTTAATGTGGATGAGGAACCGGCAATTGCCGGACAATACCAAGTGATGAGCATTCCCACTTTAGCTGTTTTCAAAAACGGCCAAGTGGTGGATAAGAGTGTAGGGTTCCGCGGTAAGGCTGACCTCGTCAAAATGATTGAAAAACATGCCTAATTAAGTGGACTCTTGCATTGGGTAACCTAAGGTAAGGAAGATCAAAACGGTGCCATTCGGCACCGTTTTTGTATTAATCAGATTCCTTTGCTGTGCTTTTGTTATCATCAGGCTTAGTTCCATGTCATTCCGAGGGCGGAATAACCGGAGGTTTGCCGCGATTATCGCGGTCCTGTCCCGTTCCGGAAGGAGTAAAGAAATTCTCTCCCTGGACCTCTTGGGGCAAATACCCTTGCTCCACCCAATGACCGGGATAGTCATGAGGATAAAGGTAGTTCTTGCCATGGCCCATTTTTTTGGCCCCCGGATAATTAGCATCCCGCAGATGCGCAGGAACCTGACCGGTGGGATGGGAGCGGACATAGCCCGTGGCCCTGTCGATAGCCATAATGGTGCTGTTGCTCTTAGGTGCCGTGGCAATGGCCAGGACGGCTTGGGCGATTGGGATTCTGGCCTCAGGAAGCCCCACCCATTCCAGGGCATTGGCTGCTGCATGAGCCTGGAGCATCACCATAGGATCCGCCAGACCCACATCTTCGGAAGCATGGACGATAATCCGGCGCACGATAAAGCGGGGATCTTCTCCCGATTCCAGCAGGACTGCCAGCCAATAAAGGGCCGCATCGGGGTCGGAGCCGCGCATACTTTTGATAAAGGCTGAGACAATATCGTAGTGATTATCCCCATTTTTATCAAAACGCATTGCTCTTTGCTGTATGGATTCTTCGGCTACAGACAAAGTGATCCGGCGCACTCCCTGCTCAGGAGGGGTAGTGAGTACGGCCAATTCCAAAGCATTTAAGGCCCGCCGCAGATCCCCGTTGGCGAAATTAAGCCAATGCTCCCAAGCCTCCGGATCGATGCTTACCGAGTAATTTCCCAGTCCCCGTTCCTTATCGGCCAGAGCTTGTACCAAGCCGCTGCGAATATCCTCTGCCGTGAGAGGCTGGAGGCGAAAGAGAGTGGAACGGCTTAACAGAGCGGAGTTAAGCTCGAAAAAAGGATTTTCGGTGGTCGCCCCGATAAAGGTTATGGTCCCGTTCTCTACGGCGGGAAGCAAGGCATCTTGTTGACCTTTATTAAAACGATGAACTTCATCACAGAAAACAAGGGTTTTCTTACCATAGAGATGAAGCTGCTCCGTGGCCGTTTGAATGATCTCCCGGATTTCTTTGACGCCGGCAGCCACTGCATTAATACGCACAAAGCCGGATGACGTGGTGTTGGCAATGACTTGAGCCAAGGAGGTCTTACCTGTTCCCGGAGGTCCGTAAAGAATGAGAGAAGTGACCCGATCCGCTTCGATAGCCCGGCGGAGAAGCTTTCCCTTGCCGATGATTTCCGATTGCCCGATATAGTCATCAAGAGTTCGGGGACGCATCCGTTCGGCCAGCGGAGCGACTTGGTGGGGGTTAAAAGAAGCTGAAAATAAGTCCATGCGTAACAATCCTTTCTGAAGCTGAACTCTATATTACATTGAAAACAAATGTGTCTTTAGGATAGGTACTAAGTAAAGGGAGCAGCTTGACCTAACCTTAGTATACTTTGTTTCCTGGTTTAATTAAAGAAAGATGAATGAGCAGCACACTAACTAAACCTCTACAGCTGATTATAATCAAAAAAGAAGTATAGCATAAGAGCTTCTGATAACTAAATGGGAATATATAGGCAATTTGAGCAAAGCACTGGAAACTGATAATATTTTATAAAAAAATCTGAGCAAATTGCTCGGGATTGACTTGACAAATCCCGAGTGTTTTTGTAAGATATCCTTGAAAAGCGAATTCCATATTACTTAACGGATGATAGAATGGGTGAAAAGGAGTGGGGGGTTTGAAGCTTTCTACGAAAGGCCGCTATGGTCTCACGGCCATGGTTGATCTAGCTTTAAATTCGGGCGAAGGGCCAATCTCCCTAAAAAGTATAGCTGATCGACAGGGATTGTCTGAGCACTATCTCGAACAGCTGATTTCCGGGCTGCGCAAGGCTGGGCTGGTGAAAAGCATTCGAGGAGCACAAGGTGGATATGTCTTAGGTAAGAAAGCAGAAAAAATCAGAATTGGCGATATCATCAGGGTTTTAGAAGGACCGATAGCGCCGGTGGAGTGCGAGGCCAATGGAGATCCTGAATGCTGTCAGAAGTCGGATTATTGTGTGACACGGAGCATCCGCGAGAAAGTTCGTGATCCCATTGAAGATGTTTTGGATTCCATCAGCTTGGCCGACCTGGTCAGAGATCCTCAAACCATGTGTACTATTGCAGACCCTGGATAATAAAGCTTGCATTTTAATCAGCGACTACTTATTAATCAAGTTTACTAGGAGGAACTAACATGCGCAGAGTATATCTTGACCATAGCGCCACAACTCCAGTCGATCCTGAAGTTGCCAAGCTTATGATGACCTATTACACAGAGAAATATGGAAATCCCTCCAGTGTTCACAGCTTTGGACGAGACGCCAAAGCAGCCTTGGAGAACGCCAGAGAGTCTGTCGCCAAGCTTTTGGGTGCTCAACCTACGGAAATCACCTTTACCAGCGGCGGTACAGAAGCAGATAACCTTGCCATCTTTGGCGTGGTGGAAGCTCAGAGTAAAAAAGGAAAACATATCATCACTTCAGCAGTTGAACACCATGGAGTCCTGGAGGCCTGTGAATTCTTAGAGAAGAATGGCTATGAACTCACCATCGTTCCGGTAGATGAAGAAGGCCTCATTGCGGTTGAAGATGTAGCCAAAGCCATCCGGCCCGATACCATCCTGATTACCATCATGCATGCCAATAATGAAGTGGGAACGATTCAGCCCATTGCTGAGATAGGAAAACTAGCCCGGGATAAAGGCATTGTCTTTCATGTGGATGCAGTACAATCTTTTGGCAAGATTCCCATTGATGTGGTAGCTATGAACGTGGATCTTATGACCGTATCCAGCCACAAGATTTACGGACCCAAAGGGGTAGGAGCTCTTTACATCCGCAAAGGTATCCGGATTATTCCCCGCATCTATGGCGGCGGCCAAGAGAAGAAACGCCGCTCCGGTACAGAAAATACTCCTGGAATCATCGGTTTTGGCAAAGCCTGTGAGTTGGCTGCCCAGCGGATGGAAGAAGAGGCTGTCCGGGAAGCCAAGCTGAGGGATAAGCTGCTTAGAGGCATTGTGGAAAAGATAGATTATGTCAAATTGAATGGTCCTCAAGGTGGCGAGAAACGGCTCCCTGGTAACTTGAATGTCAGTATTCAGTTTATTGAAGGTGAAGCACTGCTTTTAAGCCTTGATATGATGGGAATTGCTGCTTCCAGCGGTTCCGCCTGCACATCCGGATCTTTAGATCCCTCCCATGTCTTGCTGGCTATGGGGCTGTCCCACGAGATTGCTCATGGTTCCTTACGGTTCTCGTTCGGAGCTCAGAACACGGAAGAAGATGTGGATTATGTCCTGGAGCAATTACCCAAAATCGTCGAACGGCTGCGGATGATGTCCCCTCTCTATGACCAAGCCAAACATAGTCAATGCAGTCGGGCCAAAGCGCAATAGAAGGAGTGAGCGATATGTATACAGAAAAAGTAATGGATCATTTTATGAATCCCCGCAATGTGGGTGAGATTGAGGATGCTAACGGTGTCGGCGAAGTAGGCAACGCTAAATGCGGCGATATTATGCGTATCTATTTGGATGTTGAAGGCGATATTATTAAAGACGTTAAGTTTAAGACCTTTGGCTGCGGAGCCGCGGTAGCCACCAGCAGTATGGTTACGGAAATGGTTAAAGGCAAGACCATAGAAGAAGCTCTGAAAATTACCAATGCTGCTGTAGCTGAAGCTTTGGACGGACTTCCCCCGGCGAAGATGCACTGTTCCAACCTGGCAGCTGATGCCTTGCACGAGGCCATTAAAAATTATCATGAGAAAACTCTAAAGGTATAAGGGATGAAGAAATGACGCTTACCGAAAAGAAAAAGGTAGTGGTCGGCATGAGCGGCGGTGTGGACAGTTCCATGGCCGCCGCTTTGCTTAAAGAAGAAGGTTATGAGGTCATTGGCATAACCCTCCAAACCATGCCCTCCGGCGGCCCGGATGATGTGGGAGGGTGCTGTTCCATTACCGCCATCGATGATGCCCGGCGGGTAGCCCATCAATTGGGCATACCTCACTATGTCCTGAACTTTCGTACTATCTTTGAGGAGAATGTCATCGATTATTTTACCAATGCCTACCTCAGCGGTGAAACGCCTAATCCCTGTACTATGTGCAATCGGGTTGTACGCTGGGGAGAGTTTTTGCGGAAAGCCCGGGCTTTGGGGGCTGATTATCTGGCCACAGGCCATTATGCCAAAGTTCTTCAAGATCCCCAGAGTGGACGCTGTTTTTTGAGCCGGCCGACGGACACCTGGAAGGACCAAACCTATATGCTTTACAACCTGACTCAGGACCAGCTCAAGCACACCTTGTTTCCCCTGGCAGACTATAAGAAAGAACAGGTTCGCGAGATGGCCGCTGAGCGGGGGTTGCTCCGGGTCTCCCGGAAGCCCGATAGTCAGGAAATCTGCTTTATCCCCGACGATGATTATGTCTCTTTCATTCGTGAGCGGTCTCCGGAGAAGATTAAGCCGGGGAATTTTGTTGATCGGCAAGGGAATATTCTGGGGCGGCACCAAGGCCTGATCAACTATACCGTCGGTCAACGGAAAGGCTTGGGGGTAACTTTCGGTAAACCCATGTTTGTCCTCGGCTTTAATGTGGAAGGCAATGAAGTGATTTTAGGTGAGGATCAAGAGGTATATGCACATACTCTTCTGGCCACAGATTTAAATTGGATAGCCATTCCCGGACTGGAAGGGCCCTTGACTGTCCAAGCAAAAATTCGTTACAAGGCGCCTCTCGCCGAAGCGAAAATTATCCCCCTCAAGGATTCCGAAACATTGCCCGGAGCCATTGGCCCTGTAGTGCGGGTAGAATTCACCACTCCTCAACGGGCTATTACTCCAGGGCAAGCGGTAGTCTTCTACCAAGGGGATTTCGTCGTCGGCGGCGGCAAAATCATCACGTGAATAACGGGGACAGGTACCGTTATTCAACGGTATTTTTGATAAAGAACGCCGTATTCTCTCGATTCATGTTCACAAAAATTTGTGAATGAACATTATTAAAAATGGGCAAAGTAGCATAGAACCATAAAGTTTTTTGAAAGGGAGGGAAAAAATGCGACGAACACGGGAAATCGTTGGTTTACCTGTATTGTGTTTAAAAAATGGAAACCAGGTTGGTTGGGTAAAAGATGTGGTTTTCGATGAAAGCAGCAGGAAGATTAGCGGTATTCTCTTGGAAAGCGCACACATTTTTCACTCCGAAAAGGGCTTGCCGCGGGAAGTTGTAGCTGCTGTTGGTAAAGACGCCTTAACTGTAAAAGACCATGTGGTTCAAAGACTTCAAGGGGTTAAATGGTCACAAAAAGTTGGCAATCAAGTTTTTACCCAAGGCGGGGAAGCAAAGGGCACGATTGAGGATGTCTTTCTTGATGATTCAGCTGAGAACATTGTGGGTTTCGAGGTTTCGGACGGCCTTTTTTCCGATCTTTTAGATGGCCGTGGCGCGATTCTGCAAGCGGACGTAATGGTAGATGGGAAAGATGTCTTAATCGTTGAAGACCAGGTATCCCCCTGGGACCAGGGAAATGAAGGGGGTTCACTATCATGAATTGTCCAGTATGTAGTGGTCGTGCTATCGGTAAAGTCGGAGTGGGTCAGTTTTATTGCTGGGATTGCTGCGTGGAATTCACCAGCGCTATGGACAAAGTCGTCATCTATGATTTGGCTGAAGACGGTTCCTTAGTGGCGTGGAATGACCCGGCAATCGGTGAAGAACTAAGTGAGGCTGCACTGGAGTAAAAGAAAATAAGGAGGGATATACCTTGAGGTCAGGACAAGTTATTGGAGGAATCGTAGCAGGCAGTATCCTAGGTATGACCGTTGGTTATATGATGCGTCCAAAGAATAAAGCTGCGTCTATGATGCGTAAGGGTATGAAGATGATGAAATTCTAGTCTCTCTCCAAAGTGTTAAATGCAAGAAACTCATTAAAGTGTTTCAGGGAAGGATAAGAGCGTAAGCACGGATGGCATGCCGGGCTTACGCTCTTCTTGTACAGTCGGATCATCCCAAATTCGGAATCGATTACGAATTTGAGTTAAATTTCCGGACACTTGAAGTAAAAATATGTAAAACAAATACAGTTGAAACAAAAAACGATGTCTTTGCGTAGGTATAAAACCTCTTGGAATGGGGGAAGACAAGTTCAAAAGAGGCTTGGAGGAGACTATGAAGAAAGAAAAATGGCGCTGGATTTTTCTCATCATTATTGTTTTATTAAGTTTGCTCCTGATTCTTTCTGTGCGCCCTATCTTAAGTCCGTTTATTCTGGCTTTTGTGCTGGCTTATTTATTGGCCCCTGTTGTAGAAGCTTTGGTGAGACGGGGAGTGGAGCGGAAAATATCCATTGCTTTGGTGTTTGTCGGAATTCTCCTGAGCCTCGCTCTGCTCATCTTCATCGTTATCCCTAAGCTTTATATAGAACTGTCCAAACTGTCCCAGGTGCTGCCGGAGACCGTCCGGACCCTGGAATTGGTCATTCAGGATTTTCGGGCCAACTTCAGAGCTACAGGGCTTCCCCATCAGGTGGTCAGTGTCCTGGACGAACATTTAAGTGAAGGCGAGTCCTTCCTGATCCATTGGCTGGAAGAATTTCTGGATAATCTGCCTAAGGCCTTGACTTCCATGAGCCTTTTTATCCTTTCTCCGGTCATAGCCATCTATCTATTGGCTGATTGGCAACGTCTCCAAGCAGGGTTTTTAAGGTTAGTCCCTCAGCGCAAGCGGGTAGCCTGGCAGAGAGTGGTTCAGGATATCAGCCATATTGTCCGCAGCTTTATCCGGGGCAATGTTATCGTGGCCTTGATCGTTGGGATTCTCACCGGTGTAGGAGTAAAGCTGGTAGGCATGGATTATGCCTTACTGATCGGGGTGATCTGCGGGGTCTTTGATCTGATTCCTTATTTTGGCCCTTTGATCGGCGCTGTTCCTTCGGTGCTGCTGGGACTGATTGAATCCCCCATGATGGCCTTAAAAGTCGCCATAGTTATCCTAATCGTACAGCAGCTTGAAAGCAGCATTATCTCACCGAAGCTCATGGGAGACAGTGTCGGACTGCATCCTTTATGGATTATCTTTGCCCTCCTGGCGGGAGGAGAAATCGCCGGCTTTTGGGGGATGCTGTTTTCGGTGCCCTTTGCCGCAGTGCTGCGGGTGATCATCCGGCATATCTACTTCTGGCTGGTATCGCCGGAGATGAAATGAAATCAAAACCTCCCTGCACCATATTGAAGGCATAGGGAGGTTTTGGATTTTGTGGGAGGAAATCTCTTAATAAAATGCAGTTTCATTTTTTTCTCATCGTGTAGGTCACGGAGCTTTTCGCCGAGCGTCAACCTCAACTTCATAGCTCCCCCGGCTTTAGAATAAATCACTGTGCGTTCCTGTTCTGGTTAAATACAAAATTAGTTCGTTATCCGTAAGCTCATAAACCAAGAGCCAGTCCGGTGTGATGTGGCATTCTCGGCACCCCTCATAATTCCCCTTCAAGGCGTGGTCACGATATTTTTCAGGCAGCGTTTTTCCCTGTGCAAGTGTTGTCACAACCTCATCCATCAGGTTCATGTTGTATCCTCTCTTGAGGACGAGTTTCAAATCCTTTTTGAATTGGGTGGAAGGGAAGATTTTATACATCTGTCTCCACCTCGCGCAGAAGCTCAGAGAAGTTAGAATAAAGTTTCTTATTCGGCTCCTGCTTCATGCGCTTTATTTCGTTGATCGCCGCCAGTGTTTCCACATTGGGCATACCTAACGAAACAGGAAAGGGTATTCCGTTTTGCCGAACCATGGTTTTTGCAAAAATGTTGAACGCAGTGGTCATAGTTAGACCTAACTCACTACATAGTCTGTCAAAATCTTGCTTCAGGTTTTCATCCATACGAATATTGATATTGGTCTGCGCCATAGCACCACTTCCTTTACGCTTACTAATATATTGTATGAATTTTTATTTGCATTGTCAATAAATGTTTGTTTTTTAAGCAGCCGGAAGTGTGCCGGCATGGCGACCACCATCAGCCAAAATAGTAAATCAAAGAATTGAAATCTAAACCTCCCTGTATCACACTGAAGGTATAGGGAGGTTCTGGCTTTTGTGGAAGGAAATATCTTAATGGGGTGGAATTATTAATTTAAGCAAATGAAGGCTTGTTAAGTGTTGTGACGATTAGCAAGGGGGGGAGCTGAAATGAAGTTTTTTTCTTTGATTAAAATCAATAGGAGGAGCCGAAATAAGCTTGAACGCCTCTACTCCCTATATAACAAGGATATGTTTTACCTAGCTTGTAGCATCCTAAAAGACTATCACCTGGCTCAGGATGCGGTCCATACGACTTTTATAAAAATAGCGGATAGATTGGACACCATAGACGAAAAAGATAGAGCCTACATCTTTTCTATCGCTAAAAATACAGCTATTGATATCGGGCGCAAAAGGAGCCGCCAGGATTCATCTTTAGATGAAATAGAGAATTTAGTCGGTGATGAGGCTGTCTCAATTGAAGATGACATCATTAACAGGGAAATGTTTGATATCCTGCAGAAAAAGATCGACGAATTGCCGAATGCTTACGGGGACATCATCCTCTTAAAATACATTTACGGACTACCCGATCAGGAATTGGCTGAGATGCTGGGGATCAGCTTGGAGAATACGAGGATGAGACTCAGCAGGGCACGCAGGAAGCTGAAAGAGATGCTGACAGAAGGAAAGGAGGCACCGGACCATGAATAAGCCTTTATCTCCTAAGGAAGCTGCTCAGGAAAAAATGATGGATGCTCTTATGGAATATGCAGCCAATTGCTATAAGGACCATATGCTGGACACGATTGATGCCGAAAAGGAGAAGTTTTATCAAGAGAACACCTTTCCCCCTGAGTTAGATGTTCGTATGAAAAAGTTTTTCAGGCGCAGGCAACTGAAAGAGGATTTTTTACAAGCAGGCAAAAAGGGCTCCCAAATCCTAGCCAAGGTTGCCGTGGTTTTCTTAGCAGTGTGCCTAAGCCTGGGCGTGCTGGCAGCCACCAGTGAAGCGGCCCGAGTCAAAATCCTGAATTTCCTGATTGAAACAGAGGACGAATTTACGAAGATCCGTTTTCTGCCTGGTCCGGAAAAGGAAGGGGTACCTGAGCATTTGGGCAATGAGTATATCCCAGAATATATTCCGTCAGGTTTTAAGATCGTCAATACGGAAACCTATTCATCAACTAAAATCATCTATTATGCTAATGAACAGGGTGAACAGATTGAATTTAACCAGTATACCAGTGAGACCATGGAATTAATGATTGATACGGAAGAAGCTCAAGTGGGAAAAGTCCTAATCCACGGTGTGGAGGGTCTGATTTCTGAAAAAGAGGGCTTTACCACGATAGTATGGCATGATCAAGAGCATTCCTTTTATCTTGCTTCGGAAATAGAAAGGGAAGAATTGATTAAAATGGCGAAAAGTGTAGGAAAATAGGTTAATTTTACTCTGAGAAATGTGTTATAAACCACCTCTCTGATTCGTTTATTAAGTAGAACCGTAAAAAGCGAAGAAAGGAGGTATTGATTAATGAGGAAAAGAGGGATAACAGCGGTTTTATTAGCGGTTCTTTTAGTAAGTTCAATTCCATCAGCCATTTTAGCTGACGAAAGAACTTCATGGACACAAGCCGCCAATGGGGGAATCATTCAGCCTTATTGGACCTATCTTCAAAAGTACCAAAATGACTTCTACATTGAACCCAATGGGATAGCATTGGTAGAGGTCATCGCAAGTGCACGGAATGGCGACGAGATAAGGATTGAGGCAGATTTGCAGCAGTATAGGAATGGGAATTGGACAAGCGTCAAAAATTGGTCAAAGACATTTGCGGGTGCCAGCTGTGGTCTCTCAGAAACATGGTATGTTATGAGCGGGTATTCCTACCATATGGCATCGAGTGTCAAAGTGTATAAGAATGGAGTGATGGTTGAGCAATCGAGTTATGTAAGTCCGACCTATTCGTATTAAGATGAATGAGGAAAAGCTGTAGTGTAATGGGCCCATCGCCACGAAGATGATAGTTAAGCTGAGCTTGCAGCCGCTTGTTAAAGGCGAGAATTATGTTACCTATGTATATTTTTGGATGGCAGTTTTTTTATTTGATCCTAGTGTCGAATTTCTAGTAGGCGCTATTCTGAGTAGAAGGGTCAATGAATGATAAATTTTCTTGAAAAATATTATTTCCACATTTGAATGGAGGGTTTAGTATGAAAAAAACGGCTACTTTGATGTTAGCAACATTTTTGTTGTTTTTCATGTCTTTTCCAGTATCGGCTGAGATTATTTCGAAAAATAATTTGCCGGAATTAGTCGATGAAATTTCAAAGCTTGATTCCCAAAATATTAACAATGAAAATATTGCTGATTTATCCCAAAAAGTAAATTCATTGACGGACAAAGAATTTGACGATTTTATCGTTGCATATTTAACAGGAGATAAGGAATTTACTAAAATTGATAATTTATTAAAAGTTGGGATTATAATTCAGCCGCCTAAAAAGGCGGACGAAAAAATTATAACCCAAGGTTTTGAAGCCCGAGATTTAAATATATATGTTACAGCTACAAAAAGAATTGGAGACCCATTCTACAGGCTTCTTGCTTACTATAAACCTTCGGCTGCTGAACAATTTCCAGCATCATACGATTCTATCACACTGTCTTGGGACAGTTCAAAAGGTGATTTCTACTCTTATAATACATCTAACTCTAATTACAATAGTCTCAAAAGCCCTGCAGGAGCATACAATGGAACATTAGTCTTTAATTCATATGACTATAGATATTCTATTTTAACTCCTGAACAATATGTAGCGGCATATGTTACTCCAATAGCTTCTGGGTATTTAGATTTCGCTGTTGAGTATCAACATAGTTTTACTAACTTTACGTTTAGTGGGACACTTGATCCCTCAGTCACTTTTTCCGGACTTGGGATAGTTAAAGGTTCTATAGGTGCTAAAATAAACTGGGCTCCTCAGGAAACTATTTGGTACAAAAGTGATATTAATGCAGTAAATCTGCCATAAGCTAATCATCAATCATAAAATTAAATGCTAGTTACAACTAGCATTTAATTTTGCTTATTTTTAACTAGAATGTATTATGGAGGAATTTGAAATATGAATTATAAAAAGTATACTTTGTTTTTAATCCTATCCATTTTTGTAGCTTTCATTTCAGGATGTAATAAGCATACTAACGAAATTGAACCCGTCAGTGTCACTGAATCCCATTATTACAGTTTAATGCATAGTGTTTTTAATTTTGAATACCACAATAAGTTATGGGAATACCAAAATGTAGTTGAGCATGCTTTGAAAGCTGAAACGGCTTTAGATTTAAGCTATTTGCATGGATTACTCGAAGGATATACATATGATAATGCTCAAATTATCTTGTTGATAAATAGCACAAATAAACCTAATATGCCTCAAACTTTTGATAAAATTGTAGTCACTGAATTACAAGAATCAGCTGTTACTGTTATTGTGGAACTTAATGAATACTTAAAGAATCTTGTAAAAGAGACGGAAGAAATTGAATCGCTGAAGAGCAGACATGAAGAATTAATGACAATTTCTGAATTACTCGATGAAATATCTTATATTGAACTGGATAAAGCAACTAAAGATCAGATTGAGATTTATAAAGTGAATAGTCAAAAGATTATGGACATAATTAATTGAGTGGTTACCTATCAAATAGCACAAGGTGAAGAGAAAATGTCAAGAGCAAGTTGATAAGAATCCAGGTCGTCCGATTTTTTTGAGAAAAAGCCTTCCATTCGGTCAGGCTTCCCTCTCAAGGGCGTATCTTTCCAAAATTCGATATCGCCAAATTTTGTGAATACTTGACACAAGCACTTCGGGTCAGCTAGGCGGGGGCGACACGGGGGACCTCTACGCTCTGACAGAAGTTCTCCTTCCCGAGGAAGTAAGCGAAATCGGGGTCGGCGATGATTCGTCTTTGGCTTTAACCCTAGACGGCGTATTCTATACTTGGGGAGACAACCGCTCGGGTTCGACAGTCAAATCGCATTTTAGGCACATGGAAATAGTTGAGACCTATCAACTGCGCAGGTTTGGGGGGTTATCTACAAGTGAATTGCTCCAAAATGTGTAGGCACACGAATATGTGGATGTGGATAACTTAAATATTTTGCAAAAACATATTGATTGAGTAGGTACACAATAGGGGGGAGCCGAAATAGGCTTGAACGTCTCTACTCTCTATATAAAATAAAAGAGGATACGCTTTATACGGCTTATAGCATACAATATAAGGTATAAAACGCCAACCGGCTATAAGAATGGATTTATACAAAAAGGGAACATCTACATTCCTTAGTTTGTAGATGCCAATAATAACAGATTGACGAAACCGATTACATCCGGAATGTACACGCAGGATTATGGTGTTGGTACCAACAACCGGCCAAATGTATTCATTGCGGGTGGTATACGCTCATTTAGGATCGTATTCGAATAACGCTTTTGCTACAGTAAGCACCCCGGATGGTCCTAAAACCTTTTCATTAAGGTATGACAACAGTGAGCTTTTAATACAAGCAGGTTCTTCGAATCTATTAATTAGCAGAGGCTGATTTTGACTCTATAGGAAGTGATATTAAAATTAAATCAAACTTGGGAGCAGGCTATACGATCGGAACAACTGGATGGACCGGTAATGTTGACCCGCCTAAGGCAATAATTTTTGTGGGAAAGAATTGAATGAGAAAAAGAATGAAGCTTATGGTGATGCTGATTTTGCTTACCTTATTATCAGGGGGATGCGCCGATCAGCAGGTTCAACAACAAAAGATTGTGCAAATAGCTTGCGGCAACGATTTTTCTCTGTTTCTCTATGACACGGGGAAAGTCCGCGCCATCGGCAAAAACTCTTCCGGGCAATTGGGAGTAGGTGATACAGAGGATCGCTATGAGCTGACGGAAGTTCTCCTTCCTGAGGCGGTAAGCGAAATCGGAGTCAGCGACGATTCGGCCTTCGCCCTTACCCAAGACGGCACACTCTATACCTGGGGGGATAACCGATGCCGTCAGGCTGAGAACAGCGCTGAGCCGGCTGTCCCCACTCCCATACGCTATCAAATCAAGGAACAGGAAAAAGTGACTCAGTTCGCTTTAGGCTGGTACGCTTCTTATGGACTCACGGAGTCGGACGTATTGTACGGCTGGGGAAGCAAGTTAGGGCTGGTGACGTTGGAAGATCTCAATTATGAGCCGATCTATCAAGCGGTTCCCTTGCCGCAAAGTCGGGCATTTCCGATTGTTGACGGGAAAGAAAACAAGCGGTATATTCCCCCAAAAATAAGCAAGATCGATATTTCTAACTATACAATTATGGGCATAGGGGACGACGGAACCTTCTTTGGCCCGGTTGGCGAAAACATTTTCGGTGCAATCCCTTATACACCGGGAGAAATCGTCAAGATCGCGGCCGGCCGATTGTTTTGCGTTCTGTTGACAGCGGAAGGGTCTCTCTATCTGTGGGGCGATAATTTTCGGGGTGAACTGGCCAGCGGCGATTATCAACTGCGCAAGGTCCCCCTATTCAGAAGCTTTGCCGAAGACCCGCTCCGGGATGTCGCCGTGGGACCCAGCCATATTCTGGCCCTGACCCGCTCCGGAAAGGTGTTGGCCTGGGGGGATAATGCCAGGAATCAGTTAGGTCTGGCGGATCGGAAAGAGGTGCTATCACCGGAAAATATCGCTTTTCCGGAAAAAATCACGTTGATCGCTACCGGCTTTCACCACAGCGATGCCCTTGGGGAAAGCGGCAAGCTCTATGCCTTTGACGCTAATGATTATGGACAGCTGATGACCGGAGATCAGACATCCCGGGACACGCCGACCGTAGCCGATCTGCAATCCGTCGTAGCCAATCCGGACCCGGTTATTATTCCGGAGTTTAGCCAGGAAGTCGCGATCGCGGCAACCATGGAAGCCTTTCTTACAGAATCAGGCCGGGTGTTTACCAAGGGGCCTGGTGACATGGGAACGCTGGGAACAGCAACGGCGAATAGCCATGAGGAGCCAACCTATGTTCCCATGTCGGAAGCGATCACCCAAATCGAAGCGGGACTCTTTACGTTTACCGTACTGACCGCTAAAGGTGAAGTGTACAATTGGGGGTTAAGCCAACTCAATTCACTCGGCCATGACCATAAGGAAAACAAATGGTATCTGACGCCAACCCAAGTTCCCCTGCCCGAGAAAATAACCAAAATACGCAGCGACATGTACAGCACAGGGGCTTTAGCCGAGAGTGGGAACTGGTATATGTGGGGAGATAATACCTACGGCAGTTTGGCGACCGGGACCAAGGATTATGCAGCCGGTCCGGTTAAACTCGAGACGCCGGTTCCCTTTGCCGAGCTATTTCCCAGCCGGAGCTATTGGCTGGCTTTGACTGCAGAAGGCGAAGTCTACCAGTGGGGAACTTGGCAAAACAAATTTGCCGAGGAAATGTATATGCCGGATGTTCAGACACAGGATCTTAAGTACCAAAAAATAGCCTTGCCGGAAAAAGTCATCAAAGCCAAATCGACGGCCTACGACAATTTTGTCTTATCGGCAACGGGAAATCTGTATGCTTGGGGATTTAGATTCAAACAAGAGCCTCAGATTTTCCTGGAAAATGTCCAAGACTTTGTAGTTTCGCCCCGGGAAAGCGATTTTCTGGCGTTAACCCATGACGGGAAAGTCTACTACTGGGGATATAACTTAATGGAACCCTATATACCGGTCGAGATCCATTATCCTGAAATAATAAGGACAGTTTTCCCGGGGGAAGGGATTTTTTATGCGGCCGGGGAAGAGGCTATGTACATGGTCTATGACACCTGGATTCAGGAAGGGATGAAAACCAACGAGTTTCTGGTGAAGGTGGATTACCGCTATAAGAAATAAGGGCCGTACACAAAGGATGTCCAAGAACGCGACAACGTTGTCGTGTTCTTGGACAGGTTTTGGAGTGAATGATGGCGATGAAAGTTGACAAGCACCCGGGTCCTCCGCTATACTTTAGATTAATTTGTAAGATGTAAACTGATGACGGAACGAGTAATACCTAATTCCTTTATAGAGAGGCTTTCAGGGGTGAAAGGAAGCTAAGGGATTCTGTATGAAGGCTATTCCCGAGGGCGAGGAAAACCTTGACGAGGCATGCGTTAAATGCGATGACAGTAAACTGTCGCTAAGCGACTCATTCTCAAGAGAGGGCTCTGGCCTCCGGATGAGTAAGCAGGGTGGTACCACGGTAATTTAACCCGTCCCTGATTCAGGGGGCGGGTTTATCTATTTTTAAACCAAATTGCATAGGGAGGAAATAAAATGTATACAGGTAACCAGCTTAGAGACATGTTTTTAAACTTCTTTGCATCCAAAGGACATAGAATCTTACCCAGTGCGTCTCTGATCCCCAAGGATGACCCTACCTTGCTTCTTACTGTAGCCGGGATGGTTCCTTTTAAACCCTATTTTATGCGCAAAGTGGAGCCGCCTTTTCCTCGTGCTACCACATCACAAAAGTGTGTCCGTACACCGGACTTAGAGGTAGTGGGTAAAACAGCCCGCCATCATACTTTTTTCGAAATGTTGGGGAACTTCTCCTTCGGTGACTATTTCAAAGCTGAAGCCATTCCCTGGGCTTGGGAGTTTGTGACCGAGGTCTTGAAGCTGCCCATTGATCAGCTGTGGATTACGGTTCATCCGGAAGATGAAGAAGCTAAAAATCTTTGGATCGAAAAGACGGGCGTATCTCCGGAGCGGATTAAATATGACCCGGAAAATTTATGGGCTGCCGGTCCTGTGGGACCATGCGGCTACTGCTCGGAAATCTATGTGGATTTAGGCGAAAGCCGGGGCTGCGGTAAACCAGACTGTGCTTTAGGCTGCGATTGCGATCGCTTCCTGGAGATCTGGAATCTCGTCTTTATGCAGTATAATCGGGATGAGTCCGGCCTGCTTACCCCGTTGCCCAAGCAAAATATCGATACTGGGATGGGTCTGGAGCGGATCGCTTCTGTCATGCAAGGCGCGGCTTCCAATTTTGATACGGATTTATTCCTGCCGATCATCAATAAAGTATCCGAACTTTCCGGAATCCCTTACCATGACAGCCCGAAAAATGATGTTGCCATGAAGGTGGTTGCCGACCATACCCGGGCTGTATCCTTCATGCTCTCCGACGGCATCCGTCCGGGCAGTGAAGGTCGCGGGTATGTACTGCGCCGGATTCTGCGCCGGGCTATTCGTTACGCCCGCCTCCTGGGTATCGACAAGCCCTTCCTGGAGCAGATCTTCCTGATCATTCAGAAGGACTACAGCCATCATTACCCTGAGCTTAAAGAAAATGAAAACTTCATCCTCAATCATCTGCGCTTAGAGGAAAAGAACTTCCAGGCCACTTTAGAGCAAGGAACGCAAATTCTTCAGGACAAAGTCAAAACCCTTCAGGAAGCCGGAGAAACCATGCTCAGTGGGGCAGATGCCTTCTATCTCTATGAAACCTATGGCTTCCCGGTGGAATTGACAGAAGAGATGCTCATCGAACAAGGGATGAGTGTGGATATGGAAACCTTTAATGCTGCGGCTGAAGAGCATCGCCGTCTGGCTAAAGAGCAGTCCCAGCAGATGAAAGCAGTTCAAGAAAGTGCCGCCATCTCGGAAAAAGCCAAGGCCTTGGGCACCACGCCCTTCTTAGGTTATCATGAACTGGCTGCTCACACTAAAGTGGAAGCACTATTCCGGGATGGAGAAGAGGTTAAGGATGCTGCCGAAGGAGACGAAGTCCTGATCTTCCTGAGGGAATCTCCTTTCTATGCCGAAAGCGGAGGGCAAATCTCCGACAGTGGCCTGATTCGCAGCCTAAGGGCTGAGGCAAAGCTTATCGAAGTGAAGAAGGGTGTTACAGGAACCGTCTATCATCGCTTCCTGCTCACCCAGGGGGTCTTGCATACCGGAGATGAAGTGGAGGCTTTGGTGGATGAACATCTGCGGCTGGCTACAGCCCGTCATCACAGTGCCACTCACCTTCTCCAATCGGCTCTCCGTGCTGTATTGGGAGAGCATGTTCAGCAGGCAGGTTCCTTGGTCACGCCAGATCGTCTCCGCTTTGACTTCACCCATTTCTCCGCCTTGACCTCCGCTGAGTTGCAGCGGGTAGAGGATCTTTTGAACAAGGCGGTACTGGCCAATATGCCTGTTGCGGCTGAAGAAATGAGCTTGGATGCGGCGAAGGCCAGCGGGGCCACTGCCCTTTTCGGAGAAAAATACGGGGATACCGTTCGCGTTGTATCCATGGGAGATTACTCTCTGGAGCTTTGCGGAGGAACCCATATTCGTGCTACCGGAGATATCGGCCTGGTCAAGATCATTTCTGAAGGTGGGATTGGAGCAGGCTTAAGGCGGATTGAGGCCGTGGCAGGAGCGGAGGCTCTTAAATATATGCGTTCCCTCAATGACCAGATTCTCGACGCGGCCCAACTTCTCAAAGCCCAGCCCTCGGATCTGCTCAAGCGCATCCAAGGACTCTTAGTCCAGGTCAAGGATCTGGAGAAGGAAGTTCAGCAGCTTAATGCCAAAGTGGCCAAATCCGAAGTGGAATCTCTCCTGCAACAGGTCAAGGATGTGGAAGGGGTACCTGTTCTGGCGGCTAAAGTCTCCGCTCAGGATATGGATACACTCCGCAATACAGCGGACCTTTTAAAGGATAAAATGAAGGACGGTGTCCTCGTTCTGGGGGCCGCTGTGGAAGGAAAGGTCAACTGGGTAACCGTTGTCACACCGGTAGGTTTAAGGGGGCTTCATGCGGGGCAGATTATTAAGGAAGTGGCCAAAATCACCGGCGGTGGCGGTGGCGGCCGCCCTGATATGGCCCAAGCAGGGGGAAAAGATGCCGCTAAATTAGGGGAAGCTCTCGATCAGGTCCCGGCCATTATAAAAAGCCATATAAAATAAAATGTAAGTTTTTGATTCTGAAATAAAGGAAAATGACTTCTCCAAAGAGAAATAAAAACAATGGTTTCTGATACGTGGTAAAGAAAACCCGACTTCGCCGTACCTTTTAATTACACATCCAGAAAGGCGAAGTCGTTGGTTGCACTTATGCTGGAGGAAAGTATGCAAGGTCGTTATACTTTCTGAAAGTGAAGCAAAGGGGGAACGCTAATGGACCGTTTAGAACACACTATGATGTTTAAATCTCAGGGGGGGGATGTTTCACCCCAGGAAATTTTGCAGCAAGTGTATGTGGCTCTGGAAGAGAAGGGATACGACCCGATCAATCAGCTGGTAGGATATTTAATGTCGGGCGATCCGGTCTATATCACCAGTCACAATCAAGCGCGATCCCTTATACGGAAGCTGGAGCGGTATGAGCTTCTGGAAGAGCTTGTTCGTTCGTATTTGCAAGAGAAGTAATTTTTAGGAAACCCTCACTTCAAGGTGAGGGTTTCTGTGTGAGAAAGGGAAGCGATGATGAGGCAAGTCTCGTTGGGCTGGCATGGTCCCTCGGTATCTGAAGTATGTTTTGGCAGCTTAGCTATTTCTCCCCTGCAAGGGCGTGTATCCCTGGCGGAGGGAGTGAAAGTTCTTCGCTATGCTTTAGAGCAGGGAATTGATTGGATCGATACCGCCGAAATATATGATAATTATTCCCAGATTGCCCAGGCCCTTCAGCATCACCCGGAAGTTAAGCTGGTAAGCAAGTCCTACTCGGTCACAGCACAAGAGATGTCCGCAAGTATTGAAAAAGCAAGAAGGGAACTCAATCGAGATGTCATCGACTTCTTTCTTCTTCATGAACAAGAGAGCGCTTTAACCCTCAAAGGACATCAGGGGGCATGGGAAGAGTTGCGGAAAGCCAAAGGGGATGGAAGGGTGAAGTATATCGGCATCTCCACTCATGCTGTGGATGCGGTGAAGGCCGGTGCCCTCCTCCCGGATATCGATGTGATCCATCCTATCATCAATCATCAAGGCTTAGGCATCATCGACGGTACTTTAGAGGAAATGCTGGCAGCCATTCGGTTTGCCTCTGAGCTGGGGATCGGAATTTATGCCATGAAAATCTTTGGCGGAGGGCATTTGGCGGCTCATCCCCAGGAAGCCCTGGATTTTATCCGCAGCATCCCTTGGATTCAAGCTATGGCCTTAGGTATGTCCAGTGTCGAGGAAGTGGATTTTAATCTGAAATATCTCGCCGGTCAGGAGATATCTGAAGAATTAAGACAATCCGTTACCTATAGGGAACGGAAGCTCTATATAGCGGATTGGTGTCAAGGCTGTGGCCGCTGTTGTGAAGCCTGCCCCCAAAGCGCTTTATCTCTGGAAGAAGTGGTCGGGGGCGGGATGGTGCAAGCCGTAGTGGAAGCCGGTCAGTGTGTCCTTTGTGGGTATTGCGGAAGAGTCTGTCCGCATTTTTGCCTGAAAATCGTCTGAGTAGAAAATTGTCTGAAGCGGGGGTGATTAAATGAGAATTATGGGTCTGGACTTTGGCGAACGGACCATCGGGGTGGCAGTGAGTGATGCTATGCTCCTTACCGCCCAGGGGGTAAAGACCATACGCCGCTCCCAAAAAGAGCTTGAGGAGCTAAAGACCATGCTTCAGGACTATGAGGTAGACCACATTGTCTTGGGTTATCCGAAAAATATGAATGGTACTCTGGGGCCTCGTGCCCAGGCCACCGAGGAATTTGCCCAGATTCTTAAAGAGGAATTTGGGTTGCCGGTCACTCTATGGGATGAGCGTTTAAGCACCATGGGGGCCCAGCGCTCTTTGCTGGAAGCAGATGTATCACGGGCCAAACGCAAGCAAGTGATCGATAAGATGGCAGCCGTCTTTATTTTACAGGGGTACCTGGATTATATAAGGCAAAAAAATGGGCAGAATAAGGAATAGATGAGAAATTAGAAATACCCAGATGTATTTGACATTCCTCCCCCCGGGGAGTACAATGACTATATCTTTAATAAGAGGTGAATCAAATGACTGAACATACACATGGTCCGAACTGCGACCACGAGCATGACGTTGAAGAATTTGACACAATTATTCTGACTGATGATGAAGGAAACGATCATGAATTTCTCCATCTTGATACGTTGGAAGTTGAAGGGTCTACATATTTTGTTTTAATGCCTATCAGTGCTGAAGAAGACGAAGAAGCTGATGAAGCGATCATCCTCAAACTTGGCAAAGATGCTGAAGGCAATGAAATGCTCCTGGATATCGAAGATGATGAAGAGTGGGAAAAAGTCGCAGATGCTTGGGAAAGCATGGAAGAAGAATAAAAACCAGCTGTTTAAAGCAGTCGGGTTCGGTGAATATCGAATCGGCTGCTTTTTTATTTTTGCTCAATATTTTTTAAGCAAATTGCAGACCCTATAGAAAAGCAAAAAATAAATGTTCAGTGCTAAGGGGGAAAGATGATGAGCTTAAGGTGGAAGTACTGCTCCTATTTTTTAATACTGGCGTTGCTGGCCCTTACAGGCTGTACTATGAATGGAGCTCGCTTATTGAATCTTACCCCAGAAGCCGTTTCCAGTGATCCAGACCAGCTTCCTCCAGGCACATTTTTGGACGACTTGGCATTAGGGGGGATGATGCAGGAAGAAGCCAAGGAGAAGATCAGGAGTTGGTCAAAGGACAAACTGGAAGAAAACCTCTTCTTAGTGTACAATGAGACAGAGATTCAGTTGACCCCGGAAGAGCTTGGTATTACTCTCGATTTTGAAAGAACTTGGCAGAATCTCTCAGAGAACACCGGTCAAGAAAGCCCAAGCGTTTTAGCTATCGATTATGTCATGGCCAATCAGGTTCTTCACGAGAAACTTGCAGAGTTTAATCGTTCTGCGGTGGATGCCTCTTTTAAGATTGAGAATGATCAATTTAAGATTACCCCGGCCATTTCCGGGGAAGCCGTCAATGTGGATGCTTTTTTTGATGAGATTAAGGAAGTATCTTTGGGTGATTTGCCCAAGAGAATTTCCCTGACAGGGGTAGAGATTCCGGCTGCTGTCACTACAGAGTCCCTGGAAGCGTTAGCTTTTGACGGCGTCATCGGTGAATACACCACCAAATACAATGCCGGTGATAAAAACCGTACCGCTAATCTGATAACGGCGGCGAAGAAAATGGATAAAGCCGTTTTAAAACCCGGGGAAACGTTTTCTTTTAATGGAACTATTGGACCGCGGACAGCGGAGACGGGTTTTAAGGATGCCTATATCGTCATCAACAATGAGTATGTCAAGGGAATCGGGGGAGGAATCTGCCAGGTATCCTCTACCTTATATAATGCTGCGTTGCTGGCGAATCTGTCCATAGTGGAACGGCATCCTCATGCGGTGGTGGTGGCTTATATTCCTCTGGGTCAGGATGCTACGATCAACTATCCCAATCTTGATTTGAAATTGCGCAATGATAGTTCATCCTATCTTTATTTTCGCACCAAAGTAGAAGCAGGAAATCTTACGATTAAGATTTATGGTAAAAAAACAGGGGTGAAAGTTCGCTTTGAGAAGGAGATCGAGAAGGAATTGAATTATCATACCGTGCGCAAGATGGATCCAGACTTGCTTCCCGGTGCGGTGATTCAACAACAGAGTGGGAGTAAGGGATATATTGTGAAAACCTGGAAGATTGTCACCGATGCCCAAGGCAAAGAGACAAAACAGCTTTTGAGCCGTGATAGCTATGCCCCCACCAACAGAATTCTTAAAATAGGTGCTGATTAAGGCGGCGGATTGGCAGGGGATTGCCGGCAGCGGTGTAGTCTTTAAGGGTTCATTGAACGGAACGTCCTTCAGTGGGGATTCGCCCCCCACTGAAGGTTAGTCGAGTGATAAATACAGGATGCGAAAGAGAGAGTGAGAGAATGGGAAGACGCTGGTTAAAAGGCCTGCTCAGTACTTTATTTATTATGGCAGTTCTTGCGGGAGCAGGAATCGCAGCTTGGTGGAACTGGGCGAGCCAACCCTACGCTGAGGAAGGAAGCAATGCTGCAGAAGTGCAGTTTATGATAACTCCGGGAATGAATGCCTCTCAAGTTGCTCAGGAACTGGAACATCAGGGGCTTATCCGCAATGCCCTGGCCTTTCGCTTTTTGGCCAGTCAGCAAAATGTGGATTCCAAGCTGCTGGCGGGAGAGTACCAGCTTTCCGCCCAAATGCCCCCCCAGGAAATGATTAATAAGATTCTTGAAGGACCTGACGTGCATACTGTAAAGGTCACCATTCCCGAGGGATATACGACAGCCCAGATTATTGATCTATTTGTAAAGAATGACTTGGGAAGCAAAGAGGATTATCAGAGGGTTATTGAAAGCGAGCCTTTCAGTTATTCTTTTCTTGCCGATATCCCTGCGGGACCGAACCGGTTGGATGGTTTTCTTTTTCCTGATACCTACTTCTTTGCTCCGGAGGCCGGTCCTAAGGAAAACATCAATCGAATGCTTAAACGCTTTGAACAGGAAATAACCCCGGAAGTGATGACTAAATTAGCAGAAATGAATCTTACGCTGCGGGAGTGGGTGAATCTCGCTTCCATCGTAGAAAAGGAAGCAGGCAAGGATGCGGACCGTCCGATTATCGCCGGAATTTTCCTTAATCGCCTCAAGATCGACATGGCCCTCCAATCCTGTGCCACCATTCAATATGTACTGGGAACTCAGAAATATATCCTCTCTTTAGAAGATATCCAGGTGGAGTCTCCCTATAACACCTATAAGTATCCGGGATTGCCGCCCAGCCCCATTGCCAGTCCTGGGCATGCCTCTCTGGATGCAGTGCTCAACAGCACGGATTCCGATTACCTATACTTCTTAGCTACTCCAAGTGGTGAGACGATTTATGCGAAAACCCATCAGGAGCATTTGCAGAATCAGGCCAAGTATATGAATTAAGTATAGGAACTAGAAAAATAGGAGTGCAGCAACGGTCAAGTAAAGGCAATGAACAGGGAAGTTGAGAAAACGATAACCTTTACCACATCATTTTTTTACACGGCTAAGCTATAATTGAATACAGAGAGGTTGAAAGAACCGTTATGTTAGAGCAAAACCAATCCAGGAAACCTGAACTCCTTGCGCCGGCAGGAGATTATGAAAAGTTGAAATTCGCCATCGCCTATGGGGCAGATGCGGTCTATATGGGAGGCCCTGCCTTTGGGCTGCGAGCTTATGCGGGGAATTTTACCATGGAGCAGATGGCTGAGGCTATTCAGTATACCCACCATGCCGGCCGCAAGCTCTATGTGACGGTAAACATCTTTGCCCATGAGCAGGATTTTGAAGAAATGGCTGCGTATTTGAAACAATTGGAGTCCTTAGGTGCCGATGGAGCCATTGTCTCAGACCCTGGCATCATCGCCTTGGCTCAAGAAGCGGCCCCTAAACTTCCTCTGCACCTCAGTACCCAGATGAACAGCACTAATTCTTACAGCATAAACTTTTGGCTGAAGCAGGGACTGGAGCGGATTGTTCTGGCCCGGGAGCTGACCCTGGCAGAGATCCAAGCAGTACGGGAGAAGGTACCCGGGGAGCTGGAAATGTTCATTCATGGAGCCATGTGCATGTCCTATTCCGGAAGATGTCTGCTCTCCAATTATCTCACCGGAAGAGATGCCAACCGGGGGGAATGCACCCAGCCCTGCCGTTGGGGCTATGGCCTAGTGGAAGAGAAACGCCCCGGTCAGGTATTTCCCGTAGAGGAAGATGAGCGGGGCACTTATATCTTTAATTCCCATGATCTCTGTTTGCTTCCTTATCTGCCCATGCTGAAGCCACTGGGTATTGACAGCTATAAGATTGAAGGGCGTATGAAGAGCATCCATTATGTCTCCAGCACAGTGAAGGTTTATCGGGAAGCCATCAATACCCTTTGGGAACAGGGGGAAGAGGACTTTAAAGCCAAACTCCCTGGCTGGCTGGAAGAAATGGACAAGGTCAGTCATCGGGATTATTCACCGGGATTCCTCTTTGGCAAGCCTGGAGCAGAATCCCATAATATTGAGAGCTCCAACTATATACGGGATTATGAATTTGTCGCCTTTGGCTTAGCTGCAGATAATCGGGAACATCCCCAAATTCCGACTTTAGTCAAAGATGAATTCAGTCAAGGATATTGGGTGGAACAACGCTATCATTTCCAAAAAGGGGAGCTTATTGAAGTATTCTCACCTCATGAAGAACCTTGGACCTTTGAGGTCAAAGGCATTCACACGGTAGAAGGGGAAGAAGTGGACGTTGCCCGTCATGCCAAGGAGATCCTTAAGCTGGAACTGCCCCGGCCTTTGCCCCCTTTTGCTATCTTGAGAAGAGCGAAGAAGGATAAGAAATGATTGACCTCACAAACTAGGCAAGATTAACAAATTGGTAATATGTTTGGGAAAGGAAAACTAAAGATGAATAGAGAAATACCTTATGCTGATTCCGATGTGCTTATCAAGGCCCAGGTGCCCCGATCAGAGATACAGATGCTGGTGAAATATGTGGAAGGCCTTGGGCACCTGGGTGTCGTTACCACTACGGACCGTCATGCCGGGGAGGTTCTGATTCAGACGACGAAGTACACCTGGCCGGATCTGAAAAAGGCTTTGGAAGGAATGCCCTTTGAGGTTGTTTTCAGAAACTAAATGTTCCTAACTTAAGCCTATTTTGGCTTATTGACTTGAAATAAACCCTTAAAAAGGTAAGAATATCTAATTCTGAAATTTCTTTGATAGAATCCGCATGATTATACCTCGTTTTTAGTTAATTAAGCCAAAACCTGATTATACTAAACGCCAGTATTTATGCGGATTTTATTTTTAGATTGAGGTTTGAGTCTCTAATTGATGCTAAACTTCGTTAATGATTATAGGCCTTAGGTCCCTATTGACATATAGACCTTAAGGCCTATAAGCTATATATAGCTAGTCTGAAGAAGTGATTATATGCAGTAGCTATGAGGCAATATTAATACAGATTGGGTTGGAAGGTAGTTCATTGAAAACGAATAATATCGCTCATAACAGGAGAATATTATCTGGGCTCTTTATTGGTATTTTTATCATGGAAATTGCTTTGGGAATCTATTATGGCTATTTTCAGGATTTTAAAATGCAGGATGCGTTTGCCAGAACGGCTAACGCATTTTATGTATTCTTTGTAGCCCCTCCTCGCTTTGCTTCAATTGGATTGGTTTGGAATCCATTGCCTAGTGTATTACAGCTTCCTTTAGTGTTTTTAAGTCAGATATGGAAACCATTGGTTACTCATGGGATAGCTGCATCAATAATAAGCTCGTTATTTGCCGCAGGCAGCGTAGTGGTGCTATTTAGGACCTTCATAAAATTAAATATTTCTGTAAAGTATACATTCCTTTGTCTTTTTTTATATGCCTTTAATCCTTTTATTTATTTTTATGGATTTAACGGCATGAGTGAAGGAATAACCTTCTTTTTTATGATTTATGCGGAGTCCTGTCTGATACTGTGGATGAAAGAAGGAGAAGCTCATTATATTATGCGGATAGCCTTTGCTTTGGCTCTGGCTTTTTTTTGCCGGTACGAAGCCATCCCTTTTGCCGCTGCTATGGGAATCGGTGTACTTATCCTTCTTTTCTTTGGTCCGTCTGTGAAGAACGGTGTTCCTGCCGGGTCCATCAAGGAAAGCTATTATTACGCGGAAGGAACGGCGATTGTTCTGTACACTCCTTTATTGGTTGCCGTTATTTTGTGGATTTCCTTTAACTGGGTTATTTCCGGCAATCCTCTCTATTTTCTTAACTCGGCTTATTCAAATTCGGCATATTTAAGCCTTAGCAGTGGAGTCAGCGATACCCCTTGGGAAATCCTTTTCTATGTGGTCGAAAAAAGCCTTCCTTTTATTCCATTGTTTGTAGGCATTGTGGTAGTGCGGATTCTCAACGGAAGATTATTGAGATATGATTTTTTCGTTTTGTTGATCCTGTCGGCAGCATTAATTGTCTTTCACTACATAATGCTTCTTAGCGGCTCTTCCTACGGCTGGCTACGCTTTTTCGCCTATGTATTGCCTATTACTTTTGCCTGGCTGCCTCATGAATTAGCGGAAATAGCCAAGGCTGATAAGGTGCTAAAATTCACAATGAGCAGCGTTATAATATTGTCTTTGCTTGTGTCGTGGGGACTAACCCTGAGTGTCCTGGAAAACCCTCAAAAATCACCTGAAGAGCATAGCTCGATGGATACCACTGAAAGCCGGCGCATTGCGGAATACATTGATGAAAATCTTCCTGAAGAAAGAATATTGACTGATTCCTTTGTCACAGGAGAGATCCTGGTGAACCTTAAGCAGATGTCCAATATGGTAGTCACTGCCAGCCTTGACTTTTATGACTGTTTGGAAAACCCTCACAAGTATGGCATCACTTATTTGCTAGTTCCAGATCCGGAGGAAGGGACCGGAAGTCTGGATGCACTTAACTCACGGTATCCCGGCTTATATGCCGGAAAAGAGGAATGGTGTACGGAAGAAATGATTTTTACAGGATTTAAGTTATTTAAAGTAATCTATTAAAGAAATTAAGACAGGGGAGGGAAGATGATGAAGGCCGGCAACAGAATAGGCGAAAACTTGCTGAAACAGGGCTATATTACTGAAGAACAGCTTAATGCGGTTTTAAAGATCCAACAGGAAAAGGGAGGTATGTTAGGAAATATTCTGGTTGAAAGCGGCTTTCTATCCCCCCAGGAATTGACTGAATATATTACAGCCAGCCAATTTTCCAGATTAGGGGAACGGTTAATCCAAGCTAAAATGATTACCCCGGCTCAATTGAAAAACGCCATAGCCTATCAGGAACAAAATGGCGGCCGTTTAGGGAATATATTGGTCCTTTTAGGATATCTTGATTCGGAACAATTGGATGACTTTTTGCACTCCAATGCCAAACAGAAGCTTCCTCTGGGGCAAATGTTGGTTCAAAACGGAGAAATTACTGAAGAGCAGCTCAAGGAAGCTATATCCATGCAGAATAAGAGCGGAGGAAAAATCGGTGATATTTTATTGTTCCTTAGATATGTTACCCCTGAGACGCTTTATCGCTATTTAGCTACTCAGAATAATTTGGGACGGGTTGGCAATCAATACAATAAACAAATGGCGAAAAAAACCCCTTATGAGATCGCGCTTCAATTTAACGCGATCCTGATCAATAACCGTCCTGACTCTTATATAGTTGCAGTAGGAGACATTTTGCCTGAAGAGAGTGTTCAAACAATCGAAAGATATCTTGATAAGCCGGTCGAGCAGGTATTGGCTACCATGGTTGAGATTGAAAACCTGTGGGAGACGGTGTATGGCAATAGATTGTCGGAGGACAGTGTGTTCAAACTGTATGAGGAACAGCCAGAGAACTCCGCGATCGTTACGTTTTCCAAAAGCCAGCGCATAGGTTTGATTGTAGCCAGTATAGCATTTTTAATTGTTCTTATCGCCAATTATCAAGTTGCATTGTTTATTGGCAATATCCTGATTCAGGGGCTGTATGCCATGATGACCATTTTAAAGCTCTATATTGTTTACAAAGGTTCCTATAAGGATGCTCAACTTCATTTTGCGGTGGAAGAGGTTGCAGCAATTGATGAAAGCCAACTGCCTGTTTACACGATTCTGGTCCCGGTTTATAAGGAAAAGGAAGTGATTAAGCAGCTCATTCACAACATCCAGGTCTTGGATTATCCCCAATACAAGCTGGACGTATGTATACTGCTTGAAGAAGATGATAAGGAGACCATAGAGACAGTTATGAACATGAATTTGCCTCACTATTTTACACCGGTCATTGTGCCTCCTTCTCAGCCTAAAACAAAGCCGAAAGCCTGCAATTACGGATTGCTCCGGGCTAAGGGCAGGTATGTGGTTATCTATGATGCCGAAGACCGTCCCGAACCGGATCAGCTGAAAAAAGTATATCTTGCTTTTAAAAAGTTGCCGGACAGCTATGTTTGCATTCAAAGTAAACTGAATTATTTTAATAGCAATCAAAACCTGCTGACCCGTTTTTTCACTCAGGAATACAGTATGTGGTTTGAATTGTTGCTGGTGGGCATAATGAAGACAAAAACGCCGATTCCCCTAGGCGGAACATCCAACCATTTTAAAATCGACTTTCTGCGGGAAGTAGGAGCATGGGACCCCTTCAATGTTACCGAAGATGCGGATCTGGGGATCAGGCTTTTCAAAAAGGGATACCATACGGCGATTGTAGATTCCCGGACCTGGGAGGAAGCCAACTCAAAAGTATCAAATTGGCTGAGACAGAGATCCCGTTGGATCAAAGGATATATGCAGACTTGGCTTGTGCATATGCGTCATCCCGTTGAATTATTCAGGATTTGTGGTCTGAAAGGATTCATCGGCTATCAGGCTATGGTATTGGGAACGCCCCTTCTTCCCTTATTGAATCCGATTTTTTGGTCCTTGCTGGTCTTATGGTATTTGACTGAAGCAGGCTGGATCAGCGATCTGTTTCCTGGAATTCTATATTATATAGCTTGCTTTCAGCTGATTTTCGGTAATTTTATGTTTATGTATACCAATGCGGTCGGGATGTATCATGTGATTCGTGATTGTTCGCTAAAAAATGAACAGCCTTTTTCTTACGGCTTGGTAAAGTATGCCTTGTTTACTCCCCTTTATTGGATATTGATGAGTGTTGCTGCTTATAAAGCTTTGATACAATTGGTCATCAAACCTTTTTATTGGGAGAAAACCACTCATGGTTTAACTACGGTTAAATACGATACGGTTAATAGAAGTAAACTACCGACTTAATCTCAAAGTTCAGACATAAAAGATTGGAGGAGGCTCAATGAAGGGAACTATCAAATTAGGGATAGCTCAATTATTCGTTTGGAATATGATTGTTTTATTGCTAATCCCGTGGGGCGCTTTTGCCCAGCCCTCCACGGAACAGCTTCAGCCGGAAAAAAACTATAGACTTCCTTTTATCAGTACGGATCAAACCCTTAATATGCCGAAAAATGCTGTATCCTACTGGTTCTTTATGCCCAAAGGGGGAACTATCACTGAGCAGAGCAGCCTGAATATCCATTTTACCTTTTCCAGCACTTTGCTTGATACCCGATCTAACTTGACAATCTATGTCAATGGAACAGCTTTAGAAACCAAAGGCATTTATACGCTGCAAAAAGAAGGGCAAGGCTGGTGGAGCATTAAGCTTCCGATAGATAAAATTAGGCAGAATGATACCAATGAAATCAAATTTACCAGCAATCAACGCTCTTTTGAAGGAGATTGTGCCGATATTGATAACCCAGACAACTGGGTAATCTTGCATAGTGATTCGTATTTAAATATAACTTTGAAGGATGATTATACCGCCGAGCTATCAGGGTTTTATCCGGTATATTATGAAGGCCTATCCAATCAAAATCTATTGGCAACGGATTTTATACTTCCTAAAGAAGATAGGGAAGAGTCCCTGACTGCTCTGCTTAAGCTCAGTTCTTCCATAGGTGCGGCCTATGCAGGCCGGCAGATGTTGGATTTTCAAGTATATGAAGAAATGGCTCATGGATCCGATCAGGTAAATGAGATCTCGGTTAGAAATAAGATATATTTGGGCCCTTTTTCGGCTTGGCGGGATAACCAGTCGCTGCAGGCTCTGTCGCAAAACATGAACGAGGATGAAGGATATTTGGCCATTACAGGACCGACGGAGAGTACGCCTTATTATACGACGATTATCGGGGGAAAAGACGCAACCGGATTCGAGAAGGCCGTAAACTTTATAACTAACCGTACTCTGCTGGAACAAGCCAATCAATCCTCTCTTATCTTAAAATCTCAGATTCAGTCATTTAAGAGTGCCTTTACTGCAAACCAAGAAGGAGTTTATTCTTTTTCTGATTTCGGCTATCCGACGATCAATCTGGCAGGAGCTTTTCATCAGCGAGCTTATTTGAATTTTATACAGCCTCAGGAAATTCGAAGCAGCAAAGGGTCTTATATCAATTTGAAGTTCAGCCATTCTCAGGCTCTTGTTTCTGACCGCTCGGTGATTACGGTAACGCTCAACGGAACCCCGGTGGCCAGTACCAAGCTGACGGCGGCTAATACAGAAGAGGGAACACTAAAGATCAATATACCGGAAAAGTACTTAAAATCCCCGCTTCTTGAGGTAGGAATCGAATGCTACAACTATTTGGGAGCTGTAGATTGTTCCAAGGATTATTCAGACAGCGCCTGGACCGTCATTGATGCGGATTCGCAAATTGTGTTTTTTCCAGGAGATGTAATGCTCCAGCCAACCTTAAAAATGTTTCCTTACTTATATTCCGGCCAGAATGGAGAGCCGGCAAAGGTTGCCTTAGGAATGCCGGAACAATTTGACGCGGATTCTTTAGAAGCAGCAGCTCTTTTAGCGGCTCGCCTCGGTCAGAATACAGGCCGGGTTTATGATTGGAACCTCTTAGAGCAGTATGCCCCAACCTCAGAGCAGAAAAAAATGGATCTGATTTTTTTAGGCTCATATCAGGAGATTGATCTACCGGAAGAGATAAAAACAACTTTGGCTGTTGCCCCGACTGAAAATAATCAACTGAGAATACAAGACGATGTCAATGTCATTACAGAGACCTTGCAGAACAAGGTCTTGATTCAGGTAATTCGTTCACCCTGGGATCCGACAAGAAGAGTTTATGTGATTATGTACAATAATCAAGAGGATCTGACTGTATTGAAACAGGCTTTAAGCAATAAGGAAATTCTGCAAAAAATGGAACAGCAGCTTTCCTTGGTCAATAGTTCTCTGGATGTGAGCAACTTAAACGCTGGCGAAAAAGCAGCAGTCAGTGTGCCTAAAACAACGGAAGACCGGGTAAAAGATTTAGAACGAATCACTCGTATGCCTTGGTGGTTAGTGGCCGTTCTGATTGTTTTAATTATTGCCGCTCTGATCGCTTTACTACGCCTGAGACGGGTTAAAAATGAATTTATTAAGGCAGGAGAGAAAATGAAAGCCGAACAAGGGTTTAAAGAAGCTGAGAACGGGAGTGCGGAAGGGCAAAAAGCTGAGAAAGACAACACCGAAAAGCAGTCCAAAAACTAGATTATACAAGCGGTTGGAGGAGTAAGTATGCTGTCTCTGGTCATTCCCGTATTTAATGAGAAGGATAATATTGATGAGCTGATTCAGCGTGTCGAAAAAAGCCTAAAAGATTACAGTTATGAAGTTATCTTTGTGGATGATAGTAATGACGAGACCACAGCGATAATTTCTCAGTTTGCCTGCGGGGATCAGCGAATTAAGCTGATTCACCGGAAAAACAAGACTGGATTGGCTTCGGCAGTGATATGTGGGTTTGAAAATGCTCAGGGCGATATCCTAGCCGTAATGGACGGAGATCTGCAGCATCCTCCCGAAATACTGCCTAAGATGATGAAAGAAATTGAGCAGGGAGCCGATCTTGTAGTTCCCAGCCGCTTTATTCCTGGTGGCAGTGATGGAGGGCTGAACCATTTCAGAAAGCTCGTATCGGCAACAGCACGATATATCGGTAAAATCCTGATCAAAAGCCTGAGACGAGCTTCAGATCATACCGGCGGGATGTTTATGCTGAGAAAAGAAGTGATCCAAGGAAAACAACTGAATCCTGTGGGCTGGAAAATACTCATGGAAATAATGGTGATGGGAAGTTATCAAAATTTGGTGGAAATTCCTTATGTCTTTAGTACTCGCAATTTAGGGCAATCTAAATTAAATCTGAAGGTTCAGCTTCAATATGTTTGGCATATCATTGGTTTGCTCAAACGCAGTGAGAGTGACCGGCGTTTTTATGTTTTCTGTCTGGTGGGAGGTTCCGGGGTTCTTGTTGATATGCTGATTTTTGCCATACTAGGTTACAGATTTCCTGGAATGAGTGTGAATGCAAAAGCTGTTGTTTCTGCCTTTATTGCCATGGTCTCCAACTATACCCTAAATAACTTATTTACGTGGAAGGAGATTAGGGGAATAAAATTTAATTATAAAGCTTTTTTGGTCAATTTCAGACGTTTCAGCAAATACTTAATAGTTTCATCATTTGGTATTTTGATTAAAAGTATTATTTTATTTTTACTTTATTATTTTTTACACATCAACAAATATTGGGGGAATTTTGCTGGTATCGTTTGTGCTAGTTTTAGTAACTATTTTTTAAGTAAGCTTTGGGTCTGGAGGGAAGAAAAGGCTTCTTTCCCGATTTACAAACGAGTCGGTGAAAAAAATTCATCTGGTGTTAGTGCAAAGAAATGAGGAGTTTATGAAAGTTATCTTATTATCCGGGGGATCGGGACAAAGACTTTGGCCGTTGACCAATGGAGCACGGGCTAAACAGTTTATAAAAGTATTAATGAACGAACAAGGACATCCTGAGTCGATGATCCAGAGGGTTTGGCGGCAGTTGGTAGGAAGCGGATTGGCGGACAAAGCTGTTTTTGCCATCGGCAAAGATCAGCAGGTGATGCTACACAAACAACTGGGCAAGGAGATAAGAATGGTCATTGAGCCGGAACGTCGTGATACTTTTCCGGCGATTGCTTTGGTTGCCGCTTATTTTAATTCTGTGGAAAGAATATCTCTCCAGGAAGTGATCGGAGTCATTCCTGTCGATCCGATGGTAGACGACAGTTTTTTTGAGCGAGTAAATGAAACAGAAGAGATATTGACAAGGTCAGGGGCTGATTTGGCTTTAATAGGTGCACTGCCTACATTTCCCACGGAAAAATACGGCTATATAATCCCGGAGACAAGAGGTAGTCAGGAAAACTATTGGGTTGTCAAAGAGTTCAAGGAAAAACCTCAACCGGTGGAGGCCCAAAAACTAATGGAGCAAAAAGCTCTCTGGAATTGCGGGGTCTTTGCTTTCAGACTTAACTTCTTGTTAAAAATTCTTGAGGAACAGAATCTGCCTACTGACTATGATAAGCTGCTGGCTCACTATGATCTGCTGCCTAAAATCAGTTTTGATTACCAGGTCGTGGAGAGAAGCAGAAACATAGTCGTATTGCCTTATACGGGAGAATGGAAAGACTTGGGAACATGGAATGCTTTAACGGAGGAAATGCCTCAAAAGGTACTGGGAAAGGGAATCATCTCAGGTTCTGACAATGTTCATCTTATTAATGAATTAAGTATTCCTGTCCTTGCAGTAGGATTGAGCAATAGTGTAGTTGTCGCAACTCCGGATGGGATTCTGGTGTCAGACAAACAAATGAGCCCCCAAATAAAGCAATTTGTCGGTAAGATTGAGCAAAGGCCCATGTACGAAGAACGAGGCTGGGGGTGGTATAAGGTTTTGGAACATGTGAACTACGATGATGGATATGAAGTCCTGGTCAAAAGGTTGGGCATCAGTGCCGGAAAAAACCTTAGCTATCAAAGACACTTTCAGCGCAGTGAGACATGGACAATCGTTCAGGGAAGAGGAGAAGTGGCTTTGAATGGAGTGATATTATCTGTTAAAGCCGGTTCGGTATTGGAAATTTCTCAGGGAGATGCTCATTCCCTTCACGCAATTACTGATTTAGAGGTCATTGAAATTCAGAAAGGCAGCCATCTGGTTGAACAGGATATTGAACGTATTTTATTTAGTTGGAGTGAAATAGAAAGAGAATGTTGTTATAAAAGGTGAACGTAGTAGAAAGCAATTCCTGTTTGGTGCAACATGGTGTTTTGGGCATACAAGGCAAACTTAGTTATTCTCTTTCTGTGTTTAAGGATAAATCAAGATTTTATGAACTATGAATTAGGAATGATCTTAAAGGAGGAAGCCATAAAGAGTAGTTCCTCTACTCTATGATAAAAATAGGTTTCAACTAAAAAGGTAAGAAGGCCAAGCAGAAATTGCCCTCCTTTCGCATAGGTATTAAAACGTAAGCGTGAAAGGAGTGGCTTGAACCATGTTGACCGAAATCCTTGTTGCCAGTATTGCCTTAACGGTCTTGAAGGGAGTAACCCTTCTTGTCTCCTATATCAATAATAATGCTTTCCCACACCCTCTTAACGAACAGGATGAAGCTCATTATCTTAAAGTTCTTAGAGCCAGCAAAAGCCCGGAAGCCACTCCCAAAGATCTTACCAAAGCGGAATATGCCCGCAATAAGCTGGTGGAGCATAACCTGCGGTTGGTGGCCCATTTGGTCAAGAAGTTCGACGGTACGGGAGAAGACAGTGACGACTTGATTTCCATTGGTACGATTGGCCTGATCAAAGGAATTGATACCTTTGATCCTGGGAAAGGGACGAAGCTGGCGACTTATGCGGCCCGCTGTATTGAAAATGAGATTCTCATGCACCTCAGATCCCTCAAAAAATCCCGCGGTGAAGTCTCTATCTACGATCCGATTGGAGTGGATAAGGAAGGGAACGAAATATCCCTGATGGATGTTCTGGCTTCAGAAGGTGAGGCTATATCGGACCGGATAGAAAATGAATTCGAACAGCGGGTCCTTCTGGATAAAGTCAAAAATCTAACTCGCCGGGAGCGGCTTGTTCTGCAGCTGCGTTATGGTTTGATGAACAGCCCCAGAAGAACTCAGCGCGAAATAGCTAAGGCTTTGGGCATCTCCAGATCCTATGTCTCCCGCATTGAGAAGAAAGCCATTCAGAAGTTGATGGAGCAAATGGAAGACCATGATCCGAAGAAGTGAATAATGTCATGCATATAAGTAGAGCCTGAACAACAATTTAAAAATCTAATATAAAAACAAATGAGCCCAAAGAATTTTCTGAGGGCTTTTTTATATAAAAAATTGGCCGCTTAGAGGAGAAATACATAAATGGTAGAATATTAAGAATATTCCTCGAAGTTAATATCTATTCAACTCAGAATAGCCATAACAGTACCGAGGATGAAAAGGGGAGGGGTCTATTGATGCAGGATGTAGTTATTGTGAGCGGTGCCAGAACACCTATTGGGGATTTCAATGGAGCACTTAAAGATTTTAAGGCCGTGGATTTGGGAATGATTGCTCTGAAGGGGGCGCTTCAGAAATCCAACCTTGAGCCGGCTCAGATCGAAGAGGTGATAGCCGGCCATGTCTATCAGGCGGGATGTAAAGGGAACCCCGCTCGTCAAGTGGCTATGGGAGTCGGTTGTCCTGTAGAAACGGTGGCGGCCACTATCAATCAGCAATGTCCTTCATCCATGCGGGCTACAGAGATGGTAAGCCAAGAAATTATGCTGGGGAAGATCCAGATTGGAGCTGCTGTGGGAATAGAAAGCATGACCAATGTGCCCTATCTCCTGCTCAAGGCTCGCGGAGGCTATCGGATGGGGTCTGATACCCTTCACGATGGTTTGCTGTATGATGCTCTGATTGATGCCTTCTATAACTATCATATGGGGATTACAGCCGAGAATCTGGCGGAGATGTACGGCATTTCCCGGGAAGAGCAGGATGAGCATGCTTTGGAAAGCCACCGGCGGGCCTGTCGGGCTCTGAAAGAGGGAAAATTTAAAGAAGAGATTGTTCCGGTGGAGATCGTAACCAAGAAAGAAACCCGCCTTATTGCTGAGGATGAGCATCCTCGTGAAGATGTCACGCTGGAGAGCTTTGCCAAGCTGAGGCCGGCTTTCCAAAAAGAGGGGACGGTGACGGCGGGGAATGCCTCCAGTCTCAATGATGGGGCGGTGGCTTTGCTGCTGATGTCCGGGGAAAAAGCTCAGGAGCTGGGGTTTAAGCCCTTAGCCCGGATTGTGGCCACGGCGTCTGCTTCCGTGGATCCAAAAATCATGGGGTTTGGTGTGGTACCGGCTGTTAGGCGTGCTCTGAACTTTGCCCGGATGGATACCAAAGATATTGACCTCTGGGAAATCAATGAAGCCTTTGCTGCTCAATTCCTTGCCTGTAACCGGGAACTGAAGCTGGATCTGGATAAGGTCAATGTCAATGGCTCGGGAATCTCCCTGGGCCATCCTGTAGGGATGACCGGTGCCCGCCTTATTTTGACCTTGGTCCAGGAAATGAAGCGCCGCCGCAATCAGTATGGCTGTGCCTCTCTTTGTGCCGGAGGAGGACCGGCTATGGCAGTCGTGGTGGAGGCATTTAGTTAAATCATCACTGTATCGGCAAAATTGAGGAGGAATAGGATTGGCGGAACCTGCAGTTCGAATTTTAGTCATCAATCCAGGCTCTACTTCTACAAAGATCGGAATTTATGAGAATTTAACCTGTGCATTTAATAAAACCGTTCGTTATCATCACGCTGAATTGGAGAGCTATACCAGTATTATGGAGCAGAAGGAGTTGCGCAGGGCATTTGTCCTGAACTCTGTGCAGGAATCCGGCATTCCCATGACCTCCCTGCAAGCTGTGGTCGGCCGCTGCGGTATGGTCAAACCTTTAGAATCCGGGACGTATTTGCTTGACGAACATCTGGTTCATGATTTAACAAGTGAGGAGTCTATGCGCCATGCTTCTTCTTTAGGTGGGGTCATTGCTTATGAAATAGGCCGGCAACTATCCATTCCCGCTTATGTGGTGGACCCGGTGACCATCGATGAAATGATTCCTCAGGCCAGGCTTACGGGAATCAAAGCTATTGCGCGGCGCAGCATTTTTCATGCCCTTAATTCCAAATATGTGGCTAAACGGTTTTGCAGAGAAAACCAAAAGAGATATGAAGAGAGCCGCTTGATCGTGGTTCATCTGGGCGGAGGCATTTCAGTCAGTGCCCATCGGAATGGACGAACCATCGATGTCAATGACGCTTCGGCCGGGGATGGCCCTTTTGGGCCGGAACGGGCAGGTGGATTACCCGTATCGGCTGTTGTCGAGCTGTGCTTTTCCGGACTCTACACCAAGGAAACTATCTTTACTCAGATCATGTCCAAGGGCGGGATGCAAATGCTTCTAGGAACCAATGATTTGCGGGAAACGGAGAAAAGAATCGACCAAGGGGACGACTATGCCCAATTGGTGGTGGAGGCCATGGCCTATCAAGTGTCTAAGCAAATCGGGGCGATGGCTGCCGCTCTCGAGGGAGAAGTGGAGGGAATTGTACTAACGGGAGGATTGGCTTTTAGCCGGCGGTTTGTCCAATTGATTGAACAGCGGGTAAGAAAAATGGCTCCGGTTACGGTATACCCGGGTGAAGATGAATTGCAGGCCATGGCTGAGGGAGCTTTTGCTGTACTAACCGGACGGGAACAGGTTAAGCATTATGGAGTAAGGGAGATAGAGAATGTTCGCTAGAATTTTATCTGAAGTATTGACGCCGTCCCAAAGGATCGCTGTAGCCGCAGCCCATGATAAACCTGTTTTAGAAGCGGTTTTTAAGGCTAAGGAGCTGGGAGTAGCTTTGCCTATATTGGTAGGAGATGAAGGAAAAATACGCCGCTATGCTGAGGAAATGGGCATCGATCTTGCAGACAGTCCCCTCGTTCATGAACCCAATGTCAGGAAAGCTGCCCTATATGCCAGCAATCTCGTTCGTGAAGGTCAAGCCGATCTGCTCATGAAGGGCATGCTGCAAACGGCGGAGATTCTCAGGGCTGTGCTGGATAAAGAGAAGGGCTTAAGGGAGGGCTCAACCCTCAGCCATATTGCCATTATCGAAGTTCCGAGTTTAAATCGGCTGCTGTTGATTACCGATGCAGGTATGAATATCGCCCCGGATATCAAGCAAAAAGCGGATATCATCAGAAATGCAGTGATAGTGGCCCGGGCTTTAGGTGTAGAACAGCCCAAAGTCGCGGCCCTCTCTGCTCTTGAGGTGGTTAATCCCGATATACCTTCAACCTTAGATGCTGCTATACTCACTCAGATGAATCGCCGGGGGCAGATTAAAGATTGCCTGGTGGATGGGCCTTTTGCCCTTGATAACGCCGTCAATGCGGAAAGGGCCGAACATAAAGGCATCCGGGGAAGTGAAGTGGCCGGGCAGGCGGATATCCTTTTGGTGCCAAATATTGAGACGGGCAATGCTATCTATAAAGCAGCCACCTGTTTAGCTTCTTTTCGTTCAGCCGGATTGGTTTTTGGAGCCAAAGCACCGATCGTTCTGCCCAGTCGTGCAGATACTCCGGAGTCCAAATTCCTTTCTATCCTGTGTGCTGCTCGTGTTGCCGCCTTTAAGGCGGGAAGCAATGAGTAATTTAGAAAAGGCTCGGACGAAAAAAGAGGCTGGATGATCAGTATATAGCCTGTAAAGCATAAAGCTGCCCGATGATTTAGGGCAGCTTTCTTTAATGGCAGCTGTCATGATTTATAGCATTGTTGTCACAATTTATAGCGCTGCTGTCAGATAATGCTTGTCAGAATGAAAAGAATAATATATAGTATATAAATAATAATTCGGAACTTTATTTCGTTATTTTCATAAAAGGAGAATTAAATTGGAAATTAGTCTTGACACTCAGGATAAAGCCATCATCCATGCTTTGCAGGAAGATTCCTCTATCTCAAATTTAGAACTATCGAAGAAGATTGGCTTATCTCCCTCGGCCTGTTTAACACGGACAAAAAACTTAAAAGAACAAGGGGTCATTAAGCAATATACTGCCTTTGTCGATGAGAAAAAGCTGGGCGTTGAGTTAATTGCCTTCACGATGGTGAATCTTTCTCCTCTCAATAGAGAGATTGCCAACCATTTTTTGGCGACGATTAATGAAATCCCTAATGTTCTCGAATGCTATACAGTGACGGGCAGCCGGGATTTTCTTTTAAAAGTAGTGGCGAAGGACATTGCTACTTTTCGGGATTTTATCATCGACACCATTATGGCTATTCCGGGGGTGGATAAAGTAGAAACCAGTATTGTCATGAACAGGGATAAATGTACGTTAACCATACCTATAGATCAAGATTAGGGGCGATCTTTTAAGTAGGTATGAGTTGCCTATGGAATTGAATGGAAAGAGCAGAGGAGGAGAGCAACCCAGTATGCAGGATAAGATAAAAGCCTTAAAAGCGGCGTTTCCCTATACATTGCCGGTAATGACCGGCTACTTATTTCTCGGTATGGCCTTTGGCATTCTTTTAAACAGTAAGGGTTACCATTTTGGCTGGGCCATCCTGATGAGTGTTTTCATTTATGCCGGCTCCATGCAATATGTGGCAATTAATCTGCTGACCATGGCTTTTAATCCCTTAAATGCTTTTATTATGACCTTGATGGTGAATGCCAGGCATTTGTTTTACGGTCTCTCTCTTTTAGGCAAGTACAGCGAAGCGGGAAGGAAAAAGCCTTATTTAGTCTTTGGGCTTACGGATGAGACCTTCTCCATTCTTTGTGCCACGAATCCTCCCCAGGGAGTAAATCGTGGCTGGTTCATGTTTTTTGTGACGATCCTCAATCATAGTTACTGGATTGCTGCTTGCGCCATGGGCGGAATATTAGGGTCTATGGTGTCTTTTAATACGAAAGGGATAGACTTTGTGATGACAGCTCTGTTTGTGGTGATCTTTCTGGAACAATGGAAGTCCCAGAAACAGCATGCTCCGGCTCTAATCGGCCTCGGCGCTTCAGTGCTTTGCTTATGGGTGTTTGGACCGGAACATTTTATTATTCCCGCCATGGTTGCCATCATTGGGATCCTTTCCCTGTTCAGAAAGCCGCTGGAGAACCTCTGTAAGTCGGAAGGGGTGTCCAGGCCTGATGGGGCTAAAACGGCTCCCATGGCTATCAAGGAGGAGCAAGTATGATACTTACCAGCCAACAGTCTCTTGTCATCATTGCCGTGATTGCTCTGGGAACAGTACTCACCAGAGGGCTGCCCTTTCTTTTATTCCCCGCCCATAAGGAGACGCCGGGCCGCATCCTTTACCTTGGTCAGGTAATTCCCTTCGCTGCCATTGCTATGTTGATTATCTATTGTCTAAAAAATGTATCCCTCCTGGCTGCTCCTTATGGGCTGCCGGAAGGGATTGCCATCGGGTTTATCATCTTTATTCATCTGTGGAAAAACAATGTGCTGCTCAGCATCGGCGGGGGAACGGTGATCTATATGGCCCTGGTGCAATTCGTGTTTGCCTGAGGCCATCCGCTGCTGATAACGCCACGGTATGAGTAAATTATCGGCGCTTATGGCGGACACCGACTTTTTCCCCGAAAAGAACATAAGTCTCATAGCCTAATTTTGTCTGTTCAACAATATCAGGGTCGATCTTAATCTTATTCTCCTCGAAAAAGAGCAGAACCGTGGAACCGCCGAATTTGAAATAGCCTTTTTCATCCCCACGGGCCACCGGTTGGTGGGGAGTGTAGCTCTGAATGATGGAGCCTACAAAAGTAGCGCCTACTTCGATGGTGAGAATATCCCCGAAATGGTCTGAATGGAAAATGCTCCATTCCCTTTTGTTCTCGCAGAAAAGCTTGGCTACCTTCTGCAGAGCCACCGGATTAACGGAGTAGTAAGAGCCTTTAATACGGTGAGAGGGTTCACAGATACCGCTGTCGATAAAATGAAAACGGTGATAATCCGTGGGGCATAGCCGTAGAATCAAGCAGGTGCCTCTCTTGTATTTTGAAGCCGTCTCCGGGTCTTTAATCAGTTCTTTAAGACTGTAAGTAAGGCCTTTAACCTGGACCAGGCAGTCCAAATCAATGTCTTCGTAGGCCAGCAATTTACCATCCCCCAAAGAGATGAGGGAGTCTTGACAGGGGTCGATAGAACGGGCTGACGGCTTCAGCTTACGGTAAAAGAAATCATTAAATGAGGAAAACTCTTTGAGGTTTTTCTCGGCAATGGATAAGTCTAAATCAAATTTGCAGACAAAAGGGTGGATCTTGCGCCGGCTGATGGGCCGATCAAGATACCAGCCATAAAAGCTGGAGCACATCCTTTTTTTGACCACCGTTTCCAATAGTCTCATCCCCACAGGAGAGGAATAAGTCCAGCGAATCATTTTCTCCCCGGCGACTTTTTCGATCTGATAGGTTTGGGTTTTGCGATCATAATATTTAATCAAATATGTTCAACTCCTATACAGGACATTTTATGATATTTTTTCATATTTCACCAGAGGTTATTTCTAAAGCCCTCTTCCATTTAACTTGCCCAGAGTAGAACTCTGGGATATAATAAGTAAAAAATGCCATGTGGGGAGGACACTATGTTTGATCTCTTCAAGCCGACTTTTCAGGCAGATTCATTGGATAGTATACCCATGGATGTTTTGAAAAGGAATGGTATTCGCGGGCTTATTATAGATCTTGACAACACGATGACGCCCTGGAATGACTTGGAAGTTGGACCGAAGGTTGTGGAATGGTTTGAGAAACTTAAAGTGGCAGGGATTCAAGCATGTGTCGTATCCAATAATAAGCGCAAGCAACGGGTGGCCGTTGTAGCAGAGCGTTTAGGAATACCTTTTGTTTTTCGGGCAACGAAACCACGTCGTAGGGCTTTTCAAGCAGGAATGAATGTTTTGGGTACCGGGATTTCCGATACCGCTGTCATCGGGGATCAACTGTTTACGGATATCCTTGGTGGGAATCGTATGGAAATGTATACGATTTTAGTTCTTCCCATCAATGATCGGGAATTTATTGGTACACGGCTCCTGCGCAGAATGGAGCGAGTATTGGTCTGGTTGATGAAGCGTTATGAAACGTCGGAGCCCCATGGTACAAAGGTACGCTAAACGTGGAACTGTATGATGACGATAACGGAATGGGAAAACCATTCCGTTGTGCTATCCAAAAGCTTTGGGGGTGTAGGTTTGGTAAAGCATTTTGCAGTGATTGGCGACCCGATTGCTCATTCCTTATCTCCGCTGATGCATAATGCCGGATATAAGGCTTTAAACTTAGCTGCAGATTATCAAAAATTCCAGGTGAGCCCTGAGGATTTGCAAGAGGCTGTATTTGGTCTTAAGGCGCTGGGCTTCAGCGGCTGGAATGTAACCGTTCCCCATAAGGAAACTATTCTTCCTTTTCTGGATGAACTGACAGAGGAGGCGGTCAGAGCAGGCGCTGTGAACACCGTAAAAGTGGACAAGGGTCGGCTGATCGGCCATAACACCGACGGTTCCGGCTTCGTTCGTTCCCTGCAGGAACATATGGAGTTAGATGAGTGCAAACAAATTGTTATCTTAGGAGCCGGAGGTGCCGCCAAGGGGATTGCTATGGCCCTGGCGCCTTTTGGAGCCCAGCTTTGCTTCATGAACCGTACTCCTGAGCGGGGAGCGGAGCTGGTGGAAAAAATACTGGAGGGCGGCGGACAGGCGCGCCAAGAGCCATGGGGAAGAGGAGAGTGGCTGGCACAGGCGGATTGCGTGATCCAAACAACCAGCATAGGATTAAAAAAGGAAGAATACCCTTTTTCTCTTGTAGGAATACGGCCAGGCACTCTGGTAGTGGACATCATCTTTAATCCTTGGGAGACACCTTTCTTACATTCGGCTAAAGCCATGGGCTGCAAGACTGTCAACGGAATCGATATGCTTCTTTATCAAGGGGTCAATGCCTGGGAATTCTGGCTGGAAGATAAGGCGCCTTTAGAATCCATGAGGAAGGCTTTGTATCAGGCTTTGGCAGTTTGATGGCTACATTGAAAAGACCCGTAAGCAGTAGCTTCGCGTTGTGCGTAAAGCTACGCGACCCGGACGAGGGAGTGGCTATGAATGAGGAGAAAGAGGCAGCTTAAAGCCGGTCAATCGGATAAGGCAAGGGGCTTTACTCTCCTTGAGGTGCTTCTGGTCCTAACCCTCCTGGCAGGGGTGGGTTTTGTGCTTTTGATAAAGCTCCCAGTGCAGATGGACAATCGCAATTTGTCTTTAGCCAGTACCCAGCTCATTCAGGAACTACGGGATGCCAGGGCCAAGGCGATGGCCGAAAATACCTGGTATGAAATCCGCCTTTATCCAAGCAATAATACTTATCGTATTTTCAGAGAAGGGACGTTGGAGAAAACCATCACCCTTCCGGAAAAAATAAGCTTCGCCAATCAACCGAGCAATATACGCTTTTCTGCGGAAGGTTCACCCATCTTTCTGGGAGGGCCAATCAAGACCGGCAGTATTTCCTTAACCAATGGAAAACATACCAGAAATGTCATTACTGCCTTGATTACAGGCAGAGTTCGGGAAGAAATTAAGTAAGGAGGCAAGGCATGCGTTATTTAACGGCAGGTGAATCTCACGGACCAAAGCTTGTAGGCATCCTTGAAGGGGTTCCCTCGGGGGCTAAGATAGATAAAGAAACCATCGATCAAGCACTGCAAGAGCGGCAAAAGGGCCCCGGCCGCGGGGGACGAATGAAAATTGAAAAGGATCAGGTCACGATTCTTTCCGGAGTCCGGGGGGGATTAACCACAGGTGCTCCTATAGCCTTAGAGATTATCAACCGGGACTGGGCCAATTGGGAGAAAATTATGGCCTGGGGTGATGAAGCGGATTTGGAAAGCCGCAAGGTCATAACACCGCGACCGGGTCATGCAGATTTGACAGGGCATTTGAAATACAGGACCGAAGTGCGCAATGTTCTGGAGCGAGCCAGTGCCCGGGAGACAGCTATGCGGGTAGCTATCGGGAATATTGCCGTGCAGATTCTGGAAGCCTTAGGGGTGGAGATAAGAGGACAGGTTCTATCCGTAGGGAAAGTCCGCATGAACAGCGAGGATACTCCTGAGTATTGGCAGCGGGTCCAGGCCTCAGAATGGAAGGTAGGAGACCCCCAGGGTGAAGAAGCCTTATACACTCAGCTGCAAGAGGCCCGGAGCAAAGGGGAATCTTTAGGGGGAGTGCTGCAGATCCAAGTGCAGAACCTGCTGCCGGGTCTTGGCTCCTATGTCCAGTGGGATAGAAAATTGGATGGCCGGTTGGCTCAGGCCGTTTTATCTGTTCAGGCCATCAAGGGAGTAGCCTTTGGTATGGGTTTTGCGGCAGGCCAGCACTTTGGGTCCGAAGTCCATGATCCCATCGGTTACGACAGCGGGCGGGGTTATTATCGTTATAGCAATAATGCCGGCGGAATTGAAGGTGGAATGACCAATGGGGAACCGGTGATAATCGAAGCGGTCATGAAGCCCATCCCTACCTTATACAGTCCTTTGTCAACGGTTAATCTGGAAACGAAAGAAGTTATGGAGGCCAGTGTAGAGCGCAGCGATGTGTGTGCGGTTCCCGCCGCTCTGGTGGTCCTTAAGCATGTGGCGGCTTGGGAAATTCTTCAGGCCATTCTGGAAAAGTTTCCTGCCGATACATGGGATGAGCTGGATAAAGCCTGGCAGGATTATAAACGATTTGTGAGTGAGCAATAGTATGAATAATTTTTTAGATAATATTGTGCTTGTAGGCTTTATGGGTACCGGCAAAAGCACTGTGGGCAGGCGTTTGGCCAAGCTCCTGGGACGGGAGTTTATTGATACGGATCTGGAGATCGAAAGACTAACGGAAATGACTGTGTCGGAAATTTTTCGCCGCCATGGCGAGACCCGTTTTCGTTCGGAGGAACGGCTTTTGGTAAAACGTCTGGCTGAACATAAAGGGTATGTTATTGCTACAGGGGGAGGAACTGTGCTGAATCCTGAGAATTGGCGGGATTTGGCACAAAGCGGTGTTATTATCGGCTTATATGCGCCCCTTGATGAGATTTACAAACGAATTGGCTATCGCAATGACCGTCCTCTTTTAAGAGGAGATCGCCAAGTGGTTGAAGAGCTGTGGGCCAAGAGACAACCTATCTATAACCAGGCGAATTGGACTATCGATACGACTCATAAGGGAATTGAACAAGTGGTTGAAGAGATATTCAGCCTATATGAAGGAGGTTCTATGGATGCAAGGACAGAGGATTGATGTTGCCTCCGTGAAGCCCTACCCTGTTTTCCTGGGGGCCAGGCTGGAGGAGCTGGGTGACTATCTGACCACCCGCATCGGAGCTGGGGAACATCTTCTGGTGATTACTCACCCTAATGTCGGCGATTACTATCTGGATACTTTGCAAAAAGGGCTAAGCTCCTTTATGGTCAATACCCTGATTGTACCTCAGGGTGAGGATGAGAAATCCCTGGACCGCCTCAGCGATTTAACCAGTGAAGCCATTGCCTGCGGCGCGGATCGCAAGACCGTGGTCTTGGCTTTGGGGGGAGGGGTTATTGGAGATTTGGCCGGCTTCTTCGCCAGTGTCTTTATGCGGGGAATGCGTTATGTCCAAATTCCCACCACCCTTCTGGCGATGGTGGATAGCAGCATCGGCGGTAAAGTTGCGGTAAATCATGCTGCAGGCAAGAACCTGCTGGGAGATTTTTACCCGCCTCTGGCTGTATGGACAGATTTTAGTACATTAGAGACCCTGCCCTGGGAAGAAATGCTTAATGGTCTGGCAGAGACTATCAAGCATGCTGTCATTGCCGATGAAGAGCTTCTCTCTTTTATCGAAAAACACCAGGAAGAAATCATGGCGCGGAAGCCTGAGCTATACAAGGAGTTGACTTCCCGCTCCTCGGCGGTTAAAGTCAGACTGGTCTCTGAGGACGAGACGGAACAGGGCAAGAGGATGTTTCTTAATTACGGGCATAGCTTTGGTCATGCTCTTGAGGCTGAGGTGGCCTACCAAGGGATTACCCATGGACAGGGCGTCAGCATCGGCATGGTAGCAGCTGCCCATCTGGCCCAAGAACGGGGACTGATGAGCAGTGGAGAAGTGGAACGCTTGATTAAGCTTCTTAAAGGTTTCGGTTTGCCGGTAACTGTCAGAGCTAAGAATCCCCGAGTGTTAACCGATCTTATGGGAGCAGATAAAAAGAATTATAAAGGGCAAAAAGTTTTGGTCTTGCCTAAAGGGATAGGACAGGGAATCGTGATTCGTGACGCCAACGATGAGGAAATTTTAAGAGCTTGGGATAAGGTTATTGAGTGAGAAATTTAACTTCAAACTAAGGAAAAACCACGGCTATGAGTCGTGGTTTTTTTATGTCTCTTCGACTTAAGGGCTTTGGCGAGACTTAAAGTCGAATGATCCTAAAATAAGTAAAAAAAGATTTGAATAAGACAAATTTTCTCTAAATCAAATAAAGATTGTCTAAAGACAGTTCTAAAGAAGGAATTCTTCATGGAATTGATAGAATATTATAGATACATCCAGAATAGGCGTATTTTACCATTGAGTTTAGGAGAATGAGATAATTTTTATGGGGAATCGATGTAAAGAGAAAGGTTTTACACTGCTGGAAGTTCTTTTGGTTCTTTGTTTGATGATGGCTATCATCAGCATTGCAGCACCACGATGGGGCACTGCTAAGAATAACACTTCTACTCAAGCGGATTTAGCTAATCGAGTGCTGATCGAGGGGGCAGTGGAACTATACAAACTGGATACCGGAAAGTTACCTGAGGGAATAGCAGATTTATATGCACCACCTCCGGGAATAGAAGGTTGGCGGGGACCTTATCTCAGACAGCGTTTTACCAAACCTACTGATAATGAAGAACGTTATGAACTGGATGAGGGAGGCAAAGTTGTCCCATGAATGACTATAATGAAAAGGGTTTTGTGCTTTTGGATGTGATTCTGGCCCTCTTTCTTTTTACGGTAGGTTTTGCTGCTTTGTATGGTTTAAGCGAGAAGGCTTTAAGTGAAGCTGACCAGGCGCTTCGTCTCACCGAGGCGGCCAATCATGCCCAAAATATCATGGAAACCTTAGGAGCGGAGTCCTGGCGGGATAACATCCGGAGAGGCAGCTGTATCCCCGGCGGAGAAGTGGAAGGGTCGGAGGGATTTTTCCGCTGGAGGGTTTATTCTGATTGGGATATCCCTGATGAATTATTAAGAGTTAAGGTGGAAGTTTCCTGGCTGGAACAAGGGAGTGTTCAACGCTATACCTTGGAAAGCCTTTATGCCTTGCAATAAATCCAATAGCCTCAATTAGGGAGAGGACATCGGTATGCAAACTATTTGGCGGAATCAAAAAGAGCGTTCAGGCAGGGTAGACCAGGATAGAGGCTTCACCTTGATAGAAGTTTTATTTGCTCTTTTAATAACCGGTATACTCTTAGGTGTTGCCTTGAGATTTTTTTATGGAGAGTGGAATATCAGCCAAACCCTTAAAGATAAGATGGAAGCCCATTATGCGGTGGTTACTGCCGGGAGATGGGTGAGTGATGCTATCCGTGAAGCTGAGTCAGTTCAGTGGACCAACCGGGGAAAATGGACCTTGACAGTAACCCCCAGTGGAGAGAACTATAGTGACCAATATTATCTGGATGATAAAGATTATGACGGGGTTAAAGATTTGTACCGTTATCATAAAGGTGCCCATAATCCGGTAGTCAGCGGGATTGTGGACTGGAATTGCACTCAAGGAGTGTCAGGGCTGTGGACGATAACCTTTCAAGGACAGATAGGGAAGCAAAGAGTTCATTGGCAAGGCAGGATCAGGGCAAGGGGCGGGGTGAATCAGGGTATATTACCCTCCTAATCCTTATTCTCCTTGCCACATTTTCGGCGTATGGCCTGGAAATGTATGTGAAAGTCCATTCGGAAAATAAAATTGTCCGGCGGGAAGTAAACTCACGCCAGGCAATCTACGGGGCTGAAGGCGGCATTGAATGGGCTAAGGTGATGTTGGAAAAAGATCCGGCCTTTATGGGAGGAACCATTGGCATCGGGGAAGGTACAGTAAAAGTCAATGTCCTGGCCGGGGAAAAAAACTATACTGTAACTTCTTTGGCTCAATATGGCCGTGCTCAACGGATACTTAAGGCGGAACTGGCAAAGATCGATGAGCAGTGGCTGATTATGAAGTATCAGGAGATTCATGAGCATGAATAAGATACCTCTTTGGACGAACCGCCGCAAGAAGGCTGGAGAACATGAGAGCTTTCGGGAAGAGCGGAAACAGCAAACCTCCCCTGAGGTAGGATTTGGTCAATATTTGCTCAACCGACAAAAAATTGACTTGGGTCAGTTGTCCAGGGCTTTAGGTGAGCAAGAGGAAACAGGTGCCCGTTTAGGAGAAATTCTTGTCCGGCATAAAGCGCTTACTCTGGAGCAGCTGCTTACTGAACTGGGTGGATATCTGGGTGTGCCTAAAGTGGATTTGACCCAGGTCAATATTGACCCTAAGGTGGCTTCCCTGCTGAGTGAACAGGCTGCTTTGCGTTATGGTGCACTTCCCGTGGGGCTTAAAGATAGAATGTTACAGGTCGCTATGTTTGACCCGGGAAACCATCGTTGTGTGGAGAATATTCGAATATTAACAGGTTTTGAGGTTGAGCCGCTGCTGGCTGAGCAAGCCCAGGTGGTGACGGCCATCAAGAAATACCTTACTGTAGAAAAGAGCATTGCTGAGCTAAGTGGGCAGGGTACAAAAGAGGATGAGGGGATAGGGCGGATCAATACCCTTGATTCTGAGGAAGGGAAGGACGCCCCAACGATTCAGTTGGTAGACTTTCTGCTTCGGGATGCCATTGCACTAGGAGCCAGCGATGTCCACTGGGAGCCGGGTAAGACGGTAATGCGGGTGCGCTACCGGATCGATGGGAAGCTGGAGACTAAGCGCTCTTTTCCTCTGGGGGTTGCCCGCAATGTGCTGGCCAGAATAAAAATTATGTCAGGAATGGATGTGGCGGAACGAAGGTTGCCCCAAGACGGCAGGAGCAGTTTTTTGGTCGGCGGAAAGACCATAGATCTGCGAATATCCAGTCTCCCCACGGTCCATGGGGAAAAAATCGTAATACGTATTCTGGATCAGGATACAGCCCAACGATCCTTGCCATCTTTGGGCATGAGCAGAGTGGTTGAACAGAGTATTCAACGCTTAATCAAGGAGCCTCATGGGATTATTCTCGTCGTAGGGCCCACCGGCAGCGGCAAAACCACCACCCTCTATGCCTTATTGAGGGAACTTGTTTCTGAGCAGCTTAATCTGGTCTCTATCGAAGATCCGGTGGAATATCAGGTGCCCGGAGTCGTATCCGTTCAGGTCCAGCCCAAGATCGGCCTGACCTTTGCTCAAGGATTGCGTTCCATATTGCGGCAAGATCCCGATGTGATTATGATTGGGGAGATTCGGGACGAGGAGACAGCCCGCATTGCTATTACGGCGGCCTTGACGGGCCATTTGGTCTTATCCACCTTGCATACCAACACAGCTGCAGAAGCTTTTACCCGCCTTTTGGATATGGGGATAGAACCCTATTTGGTGGCGGCCGTTTTAAGAGGTGTTCTGTCCCAACGCTTGGTCCGCCGCCTTTGTGAACAGTGTAAAGAGCCTTGGCACCTGGATCCCCGGGAAAGGGATGCCATGGATTTGCCGGAGAGCATCCGGCAGGTTTTTAGGGCAAAAGGCTGCCCACAATGCCGGGGGACCGGCTATTCCGGACGTATCGGTATCCACGAATTACTGCTTTACCATCAGGAGATCAGGGATTTAGTGTTAGAAGGCCAAAGCTCGGGGGTGATTGAAGACAAGGCTATAGTCAAAGGAATGATCCCTCTGCGCAGAGATGGCTATAGCAAAGTGCACCAAGGTTTAACAAGCCTGGAGGAAGTCTGGTCTTCAACCAGCGGCATCGTGAGATAGGGAGGCATGATCGATGAGAAACCGCAGCTTTGCGTGGAGGGCTTTGGATCAGGAGGGAAATCGCCTCCAAGGGATTTGGGAAGTTCGGCAGGAGGGAGAGGTCAGAAGCCGCTTATTTCGCAAAGGATATTACCCGCTGGCTATTAGTCCCCGCCACAGCAGACTTTTCAATCTGCTCTTCTATTTTGAACTTTTGAGTAAGAAAAGCGATCGGCTGAGGATTTGGGCAGGTATTACGCAGCGCTTATCCCTTCTTTTAGAGGCTGGTCTGCCATTGCTCCCAGCCATCGATATTTTGGAAAAGCAGAGTAAGGGGCGAGTAACACGCTTAGCCTGGGGACAGGTGAAGGAACAACTGGAAGCGGGAGCAGAATTATCGGAAGCACTTGATTCTTTGGTGCCCCCTCCTACCCCCTATATCCGGGCGATGGCCCAAGCCGGAGAACGTGCGGGTAGATTGCCGGAAGTTCTCGCTCATCTTTCCCGAGATCTTTTTGAGGAGCATATTTATCGCCGCAAACTCAAAGGTGCCTTAACTTATCCCATATTCTTGCTTGTACTGACCATAGGGCTGATTTATGCTTTAAGCGTTCTTGTTTTACCTGTATATGAACAGATTTTTCTCAGCATGGATGCTGAGCTTCCGGTTCTGACTCAAGTCATATTCCGGGTTTCTCATGGATTACCTTTTCTGGTCCTAGGGGTATTTAGTGTGGGAATGAGTTCTGTTCTCCTTCTCCGCCTGCGCCACCCGGATGATTGGAGAGAAAGGCTGCGGGGTGGGCTGAGTAAGGTACCTTTTTTGGGCAGGGTCTATCAGCTTTATGATTATCTGCAGTTTTCTCAGATATTGGGGACATTGCTGGAAGCAGGAATTTCTCTTCTGGAAGCCTTGAGGTTGACCTACGGAGCGGTGCTGACTTTCTCCATGAAAAGGGTGGTTGCTGATCTTGAGGAAGCAGCCCGGGCGGGGAAGAGGCTGACAGCCGTCCTGGCCGACAGAGCCGATTTTCCGGGGGATGCAGCACGGATGCTTGAAGTAGGAGAGGAATCGGGGCAGCTGAGCACCATGCTGTATCACTTGAGCCGCCTGTTTCAGATGGAACTTGAGGAACAGATGGCTCAAGTGCCTCACCTGGTAGGTCCGCTGCTCGTCATGGTTTTAGCGGGGATCATCGGTCTGGTGGCGATCGGTGTCCTGCTGCCCATCTTTGATATAGGGACACACCTCCAATAAGGGAAGTTTGTGATAAAGGGAGAGTAGGATATAATGCGTTTTGGGCAGGGAAACAGAGACAAAGCACAGAAGGGCTTTACCTTAGTCGAAGTTTTAATGGTGGTCTTTATCATAGCTATGCTGTCAGCAATCATCATTCCTAAGGTAAGTGCAAGCTCGGAAGCGGCACGGAGAAGCTCGGATATTGCCACAGGCCATCAAGTTAAGTCCGCTTTAGATCGTTATCAGGTGGAGAATGGAAGGTATCCTAAATCCACTGAGATAACAGAAAAAGAGGGGAGCATTTCCGCGCCTGTACTTATCCCTAACTATATCGCTAAACTGAATACGGATACCACACAGCAGGAAGCGGCTGACGGTAAAAAGGGTTTTGGTATAGGAACATTGGCTGCCAATGGGTCGATACCGGAGGGTGTTCAAACCCATCTCATTATGCTCTACCTCACTGCCGATGGCTCGGCCGCAGAGGTAAGGGTCTATGATGCAAACTTAATCAACACACTTTGGAGCTCCGCTAATTAGGCCGGATGGCTTAAAAATCAGCATTACCATGAGAAAGGACGAACAGAGTGGGAATTGAACTCAGTATATTATCCGGAATATGGGGGGTGATCATCGGTAGTTTCTTAAATGTGGTGATTTATCGTGTTCCCCAGGAAAAGTCTATAATTCACCCAGGGTCTCACTGCACTGCCTGTGGTCATAATCTTCGCCCTTGGGAACTGGTCCCGGTCTTAAGTTTTCTTATCCTGAGAGGACGATGTGCTCGATGTCAGGAGAAGATTTCCTGGCGTTACCCCTTAATTGAGGCCCTTAATGGAGTTCTGTATTTTTATGCTGCCTGGATGAATCATAGCGGTTCATTTCTTCAGTTGGGGGTAAACTTTTATTTTTTATCGACGCTTTTAGTTCTCGCTGTTATTGATTGGGATACCTGCCGTCTGCCGGATGTTTTCACACTCCCCTTACTGGGTGTCGGTATTGGGGCAGGCTTTTTGCAGCCCCAGGGCCCATCGGGTTGGGAAAGCCTGGCTACAGCGGTAGGAGTGGGTGGGGTATTTTGGCTGATTACTCGGCTCTATCCTGAAGGGATGGGCTTAGGGGATATAAAGCTTATTGCCGGCCTGGGCACATTTTTAGGATTTCCGGAAGCTTTAATAGCTATTTTCATTGCCAGCTTCACAGGATCCATAGGCGGACTTATCATGCTGTCCTTTAAAAAAAGGAGTTTCAGGGAACAGATTCCCTTTGGACCTTATCTGGTCCTGGGAGGTTGGGTTGTGTTCTTTTGGGGGCAAACCATCCTTTCTTTTTATGACTCTTTGTTTTGAGATGGGTTATTGGGAAGAGGTGATGTATGATGCTTGCCGGACAAGGTCGAGTCTGTGTTGAGCTGACCGATCATGAACTGCGTTGGCTTTGGTATACCCAAAAAGGGAAGGATAAGGAGGCTTTGGTACCGGCTCAGTTTGAAATTACGCCTCTTCCTAAAGGGCTGATCAAGCAGGGTAAAGTGCTTTATCCGGAGACTCTCCTGTCGATTTTAAGAGGGTACCTGGAACAACGCAGGGTAGATTTCCCATTGCCGCGTAATCCAAAGGTTGGTATCGGATTACCTCTCCAGAACCAGTTCATCCGTGAGTATCATTTGCCTTGGGTAAAAAAAGGGCATCGTACTGGGCTTCTTCGCTATTTGGCGGAAGAAGAGATTCCTATTCCTGAAGAAGAATTAGTTTATGATTACTCTCTTGAAGAGGAAAAAGGGCCGTCGCGGAGGTTGAGGGTGGTTTTATCCGGGATAAGGAATTCAGTTTTATCTCCGGTTATTTTTTGTTTCAGGAAAGCAGGCTTTGAGATTAACAAGGTATGCTTTTCCCAACTGGCTTGGGGAAAGGTAATGGGATTTGGCCCCGAGGAAAATACTCTGCTTCTTCGGGAAGATGAAGGGCAGATCCAATATGTCTTCTATAAGGGAGGGATACCTGAGATAGTTCGCAGTTTTCCCGCCACCCTTCAATATTTTGATGAGGGAGAATGGAAGCATGAGATTCATCGGATGCTGCTCTATCTTTCTTCACCCTATGACCAAATGGAGTTTACGAGGATTTTATGGAGTCAGGACAGGGAGGCTGAAAAAATAGGGAAAAGAATAGGGGAATACATAAAGGATGTTCGAGAAAGGATTCCGGTCTTGCAGGGAGTGGATGAGGCCTTTTATGCCTTTTGGGGTTCGCAGCCTTTAAATGCCTTGGCAGCTTATGCCCCGGAAAAATACCTTGCTGTATTGGGGCTGGCCCTTGAAGATGAGAAACTAGGGCAGAATAATTTTTGGAGAACAGAGAATCTAAAGAAAAAGAGACAGCGTATTAAGCAGGGTGTGGCAGGAGCACTATTGCTTGTGAGTATAGGCGGTTTGAGGATGCTTGTATCCACCCAACAGACCCTTGATACCTTGCGGGTTGAGGCTCAACGACTAAGTGAAATAACCGCCAACCAAACTTGGGAGAGGGAGAAGGAAACAGCCCTAAAGCAAACATGGGATAGGATTATCGGGAATCCCACTGCGGTTGGGCAGGAGATAAGGGAATTAACAGCCTATGCACCTGAGGGGATTTACCTTGAACGAATTGAGATTAAAGGCCGGACTTTGTTAATCCAGGGCCTTGCTACGGAATCACTGGAGGTTCAAAGAATGTTTCAGCAACTTAAAGCCTTAGGGTGGAGGAAGGTCCAATTGGCCAAATATCAAACGGCAGGGGATTCATTAGAGGATTCATTTAGGGAGGGAATGCCGATTCAATTCGTTTTGAAGGCTGAAGAAGATGATTAAAGCGAAAGAAAGCTTAAGAAGACAATTTCCCAAGCTCGGCCATAGTGCCCTGATAACTCTGGTGATTTTGCTCTGCTTAATCGGGGGGACATTGGTTCTTCGCCGACAAGAGGTTGGAGCCCTTCGCCAAGAGATAAGACATAGGGAAGGAATCATCCTGCAGAACCCGGCAAAGGAGACGGCTTCAGACCCCTGGCTGATGGATGATTTGCTTCTGGTCATGGATGAATGTGTTAGGATGTTTAGGGAAGAAAATTTAGCTGTTCGTTCGTATCATCTTGAAGGGATTTTTGAGGAGGCTAATCCTTCTTTTCTCCATTTCGCGTTAATTCGTTTACAAGTACAAGGAACGTGGTCAGGGATCGAGAGGGGATTAAGCCATATTGAAGGCATGTCTGAAGGTGGTATTTATGTGGAAGAAGCGGTTTTAGAAAAGAATGAGGGGAAAATTCTGCTGAAGATATTTTTCTTTGAACCTGACAATCTCTCCTGACCATAAGATGGGTAAGAGGGGGTGGACCCTGTGGAAGACTATGTTATTCAACCGGGAGATACCTTTTACCAGCTCGCCCAAAGATGGGGAGGAACCTGTGAGGAGTGGAGCCTGGCGAATCCGGGCTTGAACCCGGATTATCTGCAGATCGGTCAAAAGGTTTACCTTCCCAGAACGGTGAATCCTGGGGGGAATGAGCATTATGCCGTCATTACACCACAGCAGGGGGTAGAGTATTCGGGGGATCATCTTGACGAGGTGGAGATGGAAGTCGAAGGGGTAAAGTTCAGAATCAAACGAATAGGAGAAAGTAGAGTTCCTCATGAAGTTCATCTCACAGTACCGAGAACGGAAATACGTAAGATTCAGCCTTGCGGTATTTATGGTCCCTGTGAAGTACAGATTATGCTAAGCAATGTTAATATCATTCATTCTCCCCGCTTGATGAGCGATCGGCCTCGTATTGAAGCCCAGAATGGTGGTACAACCCAGGGCAATCAGGGGAATGCTCAGCAGAATAATGCACCGGAGCTTTCTCAAGTCAGGGAGCTGTACTCCGACGTGCGCCAGGATCGGCCTGTTTTTTAGCTGTTCGGACTACCAGCTTAATTCTCCCAATATATCCTTTTCTCTTAGGAATAAAATCTCATATCAATCGTAGGGAAAGACCACCGTAGAGGGCTAATCTCTACGTTTTTTTTGTCGTGACCACTGGTGGAAAAAACAAAATTATGATAAAATTTTGGGGTGCATGACGTGCTGTTAAGGAAGTGGATACGATGGGAAAGATTTGGGTCCTTCATGGCCCTAATTTGAATTTGCTAGGACGGCGTGAACCGGACAAGTATGGGACTCAGACTCTCGACGAAATTAACAAGGAACTTCTACATAAGGCTTATACTGCAGGAATCCCTATACAGGTGGAGCAGACCAATTTCGAAGGGGAGTTAATTCAGTGGATTCACAGTATGGGACCGGATGACTTTTTGATTATTAATCCTGGAGCATGGACTCATTACAGCTATGCTGTCCGGGATGCCATAACCAGCGTTCAGGTGCCGGCTATTGAGGTCCATTTATCCAATATCCATGCCCGGGAAGAATTCCGGAAAACCTCAGTCATTGCTCCTGTCTGCTGTGGGCAAATTTCCGGCTTAGGTGGAAAAAGCTATAGCTTAGCTTTGGATTATGCCCTGGAGGCCTTGACACAGAAGTGAAGAAAGTTCATTATATAGGAAGCTTGCTTGTTCACAAGCTTAGCTGACTTATCCTCTGTGTGGATATAGGAAACTTTCTTTCAGTGGTAAATTTGGTTCGATTGGGATAAGCTAAACAGCATAAAAATGAATATTTAGGAGGATAATTATGATTTCATCCAATGAATTTAAGACGGGTTTAACAATTGAAGTGGATAACGATGTGTATACAATTATTGAGTTTCAGCACGTTAAGCCCGGTAAAGGCGCGGCTTTCGTGAGAACGAAATTAAAGAATGTCAAAACCGGCGGCATCATTGAGCGGAAGTTTAATGCAGGTGAAAAGGTGCCTAAGGCTCATGTGGAGCGTCGTGAAATGCAATATCTTTATAAAGATGGGGATCATTTTGTGGCTATGGATAATGAGACCTATGAGCAAACCTCTTTGACCGAGGCTCAAATCGGGGATGGAGTTAAATATCTCAAAGAGAATATGAATTTGGGTATCCTCTTCTTCAACGGCACCGTCATTGGCGTCGATCTTCCCAACACCGTCATTCTTGAGGTTACCCATACCGAACCTGGTGTGCGCGGCGATACAGCGACAGGCGGTTCTAAGCCGGCCACCTTGGAGACCGGCGCCGTGGTTCAAGTTCCCTTCTTTGTCAACGAAGGGGAAAAATTAATCATCGATACCCGTACAGGAAACTATGTCCAAAGGGCTTAAAGATAACACATCTACAGAGTACTAGATTCGCGAATCATAATGCCTCCTTTAGGGAAACCTTTTGTTAGAAAAGGTGTACCAGAGGGGGTTTTTTATTGTATGAAATTGAGCATTATTCCTTTAGGGGGAACCGGTGAGATCGGCAAAAATCTTTTGGTTTTTGAATATGGGGACTCCATTATTGTCATTGACGGCGGGGTCAAATTTCCTGATGATGAGCTCTTAGGGATTGATCTTGTCATACCGGATATTACTTATCTGGAGAAACGCAAGCATAAAATTCAGGGTATTTTCATTACTCATGGCCACGAAGATCACATTGGTGGTCTGCCTTTCATTCTGCCTAAATTAGAAGCCCCTGTTTACGGCACGAAATTAACCATGGGTTTGGTACGGGCTAAGCTGAGGGAACGGGGCGGTTACCCGGAAGATTTGCTGAGAGTCATTGATCCAGGGGAGCCTGTTAAAGCAAAGGACTTCCAGGTTGAAGCATTTAGGGTGACTCACAGTATCCCGGATGCTGTAGGTTATGGAATTCTGACTCCCCTGGGGCGGGTGATCTACACCGGAGATTTTAAAGTGGATTATACTCCTATTGATGGTCAGGAGATGGATTTGGGAAGATTGGCAGCCTGGGGTCAGGAAGGGGTGTTGGCTTTGCTCTGTGATTCGACCAATGCAGAGCGCAGCGGCTCCACCATATCCGAGAAGGTGGTGGGGAAAACTCTGATGGATGCTTTTTCCAGGGCCGAGGGAAAAATAATCATGGCTACCTTTGCTTCCAATGTCCACCGCATTCAACAAGCACTTGAGGCAGCGGCTCTTCTTAAACGGAAGGTATGTGTGGTCGGCCGCAGTATGGAAGCGGTTGTGGCTACTGCCAGAGAATTAGGCTATCTGCACCTTCCTGATCCGGATATGCTGATTGAGACCAGTTCGGTGAATGATATATCCCCTTCCCGTTTGCTTATCCTTACCACGGGCAGTCAAGGAGAGCCTTTGGCTGCTTTGACACGGATGGCTACCGGAAGTCACCGTCAAGTGAATGTTTCAGCAGGAGATACTGTCGTTATCTCAGCCACACCTGTTCCAGGCAATGAAAAACTGATCGGGAGAACGATTAATCATCTGTTCCAGATTGGAGCCGATGTCATTACCAAGGATATGGGACTGGTTCATGTTTCCGGTCATGCCAATCAAGAAGAGATTAAGCTCATCATCCGCTTAACCCGGCCGAAATTTTTAATTCCTCACCATGGTGAAGTAAGACATCAAATGGCTTTCCGCAAGATCGGCAATCTTATGGGGTATGATGATAAAAAAATTGCTATCACTCAGATTGGCACCCGTGTTCTTCTCGATACGGATAAGATGGAATGTGCTGAACGGGTAGAATCCGGCAGCGTCTTTGTGGACGGATTGGGAATTGGTGATGTGGGACAGATCGTCCTGAGAGATCGTCAGCAGCTCTCCCAGGATGGGGTAGTGGTGGTGGTAGCGGCACTTAGCAAAGGATCTCCCACCACTTTAGTGTCGGGGCCGGATATTATCTCTCGGGGCTTTACTTTTATGAAGGAAGCAGAGGAACTGGTGGAAGGGGCGAAGAAAGTCGTCGCAGCCAGTATCGAAACTCAGATCAACAAAGAACGCTGGGAATGGGGGGTTCTCCGCGGGTCCATCCATGAATCCCTAAGCCAGTACCTTTGGGATAAAACCCGCAGAAGGCCTATGATTTTGCCGGTGTTGCTGCAGTTTTGAATCAAGGGGAATCAAGGGGACAGGTACGATTATTCATTAGAATTAAGCAGTTGTTGTGATAAGTAAGAGACTCGATAAGCTTAAATGGGCGGTCGGGTCTCTTTTAACTTTTTTTCATCCTTCATTGGTGTCGCCTGAGCGGCGGCATGGTCGGCTATCTGAAAAATGGGACCTGTCCCCTTGATTCACCTTTGATTCCCATGGACAAGTTTTTTGGCGGGAAGCAAGAAAAGCATGTCTAAAACTTTAGGCACAGACATACCTTTTTAACAAAGGGGGACAATGCCGTGTCGCTGCGCTATACTTTACATCCCATAAACCCCAATCCCGAACTTAAACCCAAAACCAAACCCCTGGCTGTTTCTATAAATCAGGGAAAAGTGGCAGGGAAGAATCCCTCAGAGGATTTTGGACGTTGGTTTGGCAGCAATCTGGCAGGCATTTTTCTGCAGATTCAGGATATAGCTCTCAAAGATATAGAAGAAATCCGCTTGCGCATTGAGCGGCCCCTTTTGATCCTGGGACATCATCGAGAGCTGTTTATTGATGAACAAGGTCGGACTGTTGCGGCGGAAAAGGGGTACCGGGTTCAGCGTGAAGATGTTTTACAGGCCTTGGAGCGGATGACCCAAAGTTCTCTCTATGCTGCCGAAGAGGAAATGAAGCAGGGGTTTATCACTTTGCCTGGGGGGCACCGGGTTGGAATTACAGGTGAAGCCATCATGAAACAGGGGGAAGTGCAGACTCTGAAGCATATTTCAGCTTTAAATATCCGCCTGGCCAAAGCTGTCGAAGGCAAAGCAGAGCTCATTTTACCCAGGCTTTTGACAAAGGAAGGGACTCTGCACCATACCTTAATCCTTTCACCGCCGCGGGCAGGAAAGACCACCTTGCTGAGGGATTTAATCCGCAGGCTCAGCGATGGCAGCCCTGCACTTAACCTGCCGGGTCAGACCGTAGGGGTGGTGGATGAACGGAGAGAATTGGCCGGTATGTGGCAGGGGGTTCCTGCTTATAACTTAGGGTGCCGTACCGATATTCTGGATGGTTGTCCGAAACGGATGGGTATCAATATGCTCATTCGCTCCATGGCTCCTCAGGTGGTGGCGGTGGATGAGTTGGGACATCCCGAAGATGTGGAGGCTGTCTTGGATGCCTTGAGGACGGGGGTAAAAATTCTCAGTACCGCCCACGCAGCCACTATGAGCGAAGCATTGAGGCGTCCCACCTTAAAAGCTTTGTTTGAATTCGGGGTTTTTGAACGGGTGGTGGTGCTCAGTCGCCGCCAAGGGCCCGGAACTGTTGAAGAAATTATTGTTTTGGAGCCAATGGATGCGATCACAAAGGAATGGTAAGGGGGGATGTTCCTTGATTTGGGTGGGTGCTCTTTTCATGATTATAGGTTGTGGCAGTCTGGGGCTCTATAGTGCCGCACGCATCCGTAAAAGACCGGTGGAATTGCGGGAGTGCCTGACGGCTCTGACCCTTCTTGATACGGAGATTTTTTGGGGAAATACTCCACTGCCGGAAGCCTTTTCAATTCTAAGGGATAGAACCGATGGAGCATGGTCCGGCTTTTTTGCCGAATTGTCAGAGCGGTTGCATAAGGGTGAAGGGGCCTATGGTGCTTGGAACGAGACCATTGAACAGCAAAAGAAGAATTTTTGCTTAAAAACTGAGGATTGGCAGGTGATAAAAGACGTAGGCAAAGGTCTGGGACGCTCTGATCGCCAAGAACAGCATAAGCAAATCGAGTTGGTCAAACAACAAGTTTCCCTTGTCAAAGAACATGCAGCCCAATGGTCTGAGAAACAAGCCAAGATGTGGTCCTATCTCGGGTTTTTGGGAGGAGCCGCTGTAGTTCTTTTCTTAATTTAGGCAGATGAGGTGGAGATTATGGATTTTTATATGGTGATGAAAATAGCGGGAATCGGGCTCCTTGTGGGAGTTCTCGTCATGGTTCTGGAACAGGCTAATCGCAAGGATATTGCTCAACTTACCGTATTGGCAGGGGTTGTGGTCGTTCTTTATATTGTCGTTCAGGCTGTGGCTGACCTATTCAGTCTTGTACGCAGTGTATTTCAGATCTATTAGGGAGGTCTGAATGTGGAAATATGGCAGATTGTAGGAATTGCTTTAGTGGTTGCCATTATCGGGGTGGTTCTAAAAGAAGTGCGCAAAGAAATTGCCCTTCAACTGACCATACTGACCGGAGTTATTATCTTTACCCTGATTCTGGACAAAATCAAAATCATCATCGATTTACTGCAGAACCTTGCGGATCAGGCGAATATCAGCTCTTACTATTTAATTATAGTTTTGAAAATTGTGGGAGTCGCTTACCTGGCTGAATTTGGTGCTGATATCTGCAGGGATGCGGGAGAAAAAGCTCTCGCGACTAAAATTGAGATCGCCGCCAAGGTGGGGGTTTTAGTTCTGGCGATTCCTATTATCGTAGCGATACTGGAGTCCGTTATGCGACTTGTGCCGTGAGGTGAAACAATGCAGCGAGTGATAATTATCTTTCTTTTCTTTTTTTTCATAGGAAATGGGACAACTCCCTCTTTGGTTTATGGAGCGGAGGAAATGTCAGAGCCGACCGCAGATCTTGCTGCTCAAGTGGATCTGACAGAAGTCCGCGGGTTCCTGGAGCAAATTGATCGGGATGTTCAGGAGTCTTTGCCTAATTTTTCCCTGGCAAAATTCTTTGATGACCTTCGTCAAGGCAATATCAATCTTCACCCTGTGGAGATCGGTAAAACACTCCTCGCCTTATTGGGAAAAGAAATTCTCGAGAGTGCTCCCTTAATCGGAAAGCTCTTGATTTTAGCCGTATTGACTGCCGTTCTCCAGCAGCTTCAGTCCGCATTCAGCGGTGAGGTAGGGAAAATGGCCCAGATCCTTGCCTATTTGGTGCTGATGGGGATTGCCCTGGCCACCTTCCAAATAGCCATGAACCTGGCCTCCGATTCCATTCAAACTATGACGGGATTCATGCAGACCCTGCTTCCGGTCATGATGACTATGCTGGTGGCTATGGGGAATTTGACCACTGCGGCTTTATTTAAGCCCATTGTCTTAGGAAGTTTGACCTTTTTGGCGACCTTAATCAAAACCGTAGCCTTACCCTTGTTTTTTTTGGCAGCAGTTCTCAAGCTGTTTAACCATATTTCCAGTGAATTCAAGCTCAGCAGACTGGCGGGACTTCTGGAGTTTACCGGAAAATTGAGCTTGGGTATCATTTTAACCGTTTTTATTGGGGTCATGGCCGTGCAAGGGGTCACTGGAGGTGTGGCTGATGGGGTCGTTCTGCGTACTGCAAAATACTCCGCAGACCTGATTCCTGTGGTGGGTAAATTCTTTAAAGATGCGGTGGAATTGGTGGTCACTTCAGGACTCTTATTAAAAAATGCTTTAGGGATTGTGGCCATTATCGCTTTAGCCTTGATTTGTTTAGGTCCGGTGGTCAAGCTGGTCGCCATGATTCTGGTTTTCAAAATCTCTTCGGCTTTGATTGAGCCTCTGGGACAAAAGGAGTTAGCGGACACCCTTCAGGAAATGTCCAAGAGTTTGATTTTTATCTTTGCCTCGGTAGCCTCTGTAGCCATTATGTTCTTTATGGCTATTGCCGTGGTGGTGGGGTCCGGTAATTTAACTGTCATGCTGCGATAGGGAGGTGAGGTTTTGGAGAGTTTACAAACCCTTGTACGCAATTTAGCTATTATCTTGCTTCTAGCCAGCTTTCTGGAGATGCTGCTTCCTAATAAGTCCATGAAGGGCTTTGTCAAACTGGTGATGGGGTTGTTCGTCATCTCGGCCATCCTTACTCCCCTTACCACCTTATTGGGAATGACCGTGGAGAGTGCAATCCCGGCTTGGACGGAAAGCTCTGCCCAGGAATTGGCGGTTCTTGCCCCGGGGGAAGTGGGAGAAGCCATTAGCACCAATGCAGTCCAGGAGCAGTATAAAGCAATCGTTGTCAGCCAGATTAAAGCCTTAACTGTTGGCATGGAAGGAATTAAAGAGCTTCAGGTGAATGTGGACTTGGCGGAAGGCTCAAGCGGATTGACGAACATACCCCGAATCGACCGGATTATGATTCATTTGGATGCCGAGGAGCAGGGAGTTCAGCCTATTGAAGACATCGTGATTGACTTAAACGAACCCAAGCCGATCCAGAAGCAGGTATTGTCGGCAACAGCTCTGGAAATCAGGGATAAAGTAGCTCTTTTTATGCAGATGCCCAGGGAGCAGATCATTATAACGGAAGGGTAAATTTCATGATGCTGACGGCAGTGTCAGCAAATGAAAACAGTGAACCAGAAAGTAAGGAGGAATAGCTCATGAATCTTTTTAAAGATATCCAGCCTAAAATCTTAATCCCTGCAGTGCTCGTAGTGGCTGCAGTATGTATGCTGCTCTATAGCAAAGGCGGGGGCAGCGCCCCTGTGGTGCCTATGAATCAGGCAGTGGAGAACCGGGATACCGTTGAGGTCACCCGAATCAGCACTCTGGAAAAAGAAATGGAAAAGAAATTGGTGCAGAATCTTCAGCAGATGTCAGGGGTTGGCAGTGTTCAGGTATCCGTAACCTTATCCTCCAGCCTGCGCTCTGATTATGCCACCAACGGCAGTGTGACCAAGAAAACAACCAAAGAGTCTGATAAAAGCGGCGGAACACGGGAGTCCACAGAAGTCACTGAAAACAATCAGCTGGTGATGCCCAACGGGGCCAGCCAACCGGTCATTGTCATGGAAGAACGTCCTAATGTGGCAGGGGTTCTGATCATCGCCGAGGGGGCCAGTGACCCCAATGTTCGGGAAAATATTCATAATGCCGTACGAACCTTATTAGATATTTCTTCCGATAAGATCAATGTTCAGCCCATGGGAGGGGTACTATGAAAGTCATGACTTTGAAGCGGTGGGGGGATTTGAAGAAGGGGCAAAAATGGGTGCTGGTGGGTTCTGTTATTGTCGCATTGCTGGTGCTGTACGCCTTTTGGCAGCTGGTTTTTGGTGATGAGCCCCTTAGTCAGCCTACTCATGAAAGTATGCCGGTCCAGGTACAACCGGAAGGTCAGAGTATTTATTTTTCTGCGGAGGTGGTCAAGCCCTTACCCCAGGGAGGAGACTATTTTGTCAATTATCGGCTGCAGCGCGAAGCCTCCCGGCAGGAGGCCAAAACTATGCTGGCTCCCCTTTTAGATTCCAATGTGGTCAAGACAAGGGAAGAAGCCCAGGAAAAATGGTTGCAGTTGAGTCATAAGATTCAAAAGGAAGAAGAAATAGAGAATCTCCTTAAAATCAGCGGAATTAAGGATGCCATAGCTGATTTGGGGAATAATGAAGTTGCAGTCATCGTCTATGCCCCCAACCTGGAAGGGACAGAGATCAAGGTGATTCAAGATATTGTGTTTCGTGTTACCAATACCGCCAAAGAACAAGTCCGCATAGCCTATCGTTATTAACAGCAAAAAGATTCTGCGCATGACTGACATGAGAGTTTTCTGAAATAAAGTGTGCAGAATCTTTTCGATTTACTTATAGATCCGATCTCGAAGGTTATACTGTATACTTTGGCGTGATATTGTATACTTGACGCTGTTTCGTTGAAAAAATTTTACCAGTTTCATATAATAAAACATAAACGGAATTTTAGACAGAGAGCGTGATAGGGTATTAGAGAGGGGTTGTACTGGATGAAACCGGTGAAAATTACGGATACGACACTGCGTGATGCTCATCAAAGCCTTTGGGCTACGCGGATGAGAACAGAAGATATGCTTCCTATCCTGACCGAATTGGATCAAGTGGGATACCATTCCCTTGAGGTCTGGGGCGGAGCGACCTTTGATGTGTGCCTGCGTTTTCTGGGGGAAGATCCCTGGGAACGATTAAGAACCATCAAACAGCATGTCAAGAAAACCCCACTGCAGATGTTGCTGAGAGGTCAATCCTTAGTGGGCTATCAGCATTATCCTGATGATGTGGTTCGTGAATTTGTCCAGCTTAGTGTAAAAAATGGAATTGATATTATCCGCATTTTCGATGCGTTAAATGATGTCCGCAATATGATCGTTCCTATGGAAGCGGCTAAAGCAGCCGGAGCCCACGTTCAGGCTTCCGTGGTCTATACTATCAGTCCTGTGCATACTTTGGAGCATTATGTGGAAACGGCTAAAGAACTTGTGGCTTTAGGCGCTGACTCTATTTGTATTAAGGATATGGCGGGTCTCTTAACCCCACAGCGCGGGTATAAATTGGTAAGAATGCTTAAAGAAGAATTGGGAGTCATGATCCAGCTGCATACCCATTATATTGGTGGTATGGGAACCATTGCCTATGTGAAAGCTGCCGAAGCCGGTGTGGATGTCATCGACACAGCCAGTGTTCCCTTAGCTTTCGGTGCCAGTCAGCCGCCGGTAGAGCTTGTGGTACGGGCACTTCAGGAGTTTGAATTCGCTCCGGAGATGAATATTCCCCAGCTCTTTTCCATCGCTAATTATTTTGAAGAACTCCGCAAGAGCAGAGGCTTTGAACGGGGAATCACCCGTATTTCCGATATGCGGGTTTTTGAACATCAAGTGCCTGGGGGAATGATCTCCAATCTCGTATCCCAACTGGAAGAACAAAAAGCCCTGAATCGGATTAATGAAGTGCTTGACGAGATACCCAGTGTTAGGGCAGAATTGGGTTATCCACCTTTGGTAACGCCAACCAGCCAAATCGTGGGGACTCAAGCTGTATTGAATGTGTTGAGCGGGGCAAGATATAAATTAGTGCCTGCCGAGGTGAAAGCCTATGTCCGTGGGCTTTACGGCAAACCGCCCGCACCCGTCGATCCCGAGATTCAGAAGCTGATCATCGGCGATGAAGAAGTCCTCACTATTCGTCCTGCGGACAAATTAGAACCTGGTCTTAAAAAGGCGGAACAGGAAAGCAAAGAGTTTGCCTTATCCCGTGAAGATGTCTTGAGTTATGCCCTGTTTCCACAGGTGGCTAAAAAGTTCTTTATTGAAAGAGAGAAGGGGATCACGGTCGCTGCGAAAAGCCCGTCCGTCCCAGTTGCGAAGGAGGATTCCAAAATGGATTTAAAAGAAATTAAAGAGCTTATTAAACTTATTGGTGACACAGATATCACCGAGTTGAACCTTGAAAGTGAAGGAGTAAAGGTCTCCATTAAAAAGGGCAGCATGCCCGTACCAGCCATGGCGCTGCCTGTCATGGGAGGAACCGCTGAAGCTGCTGTTCAGCCTGCACCGGCGGCAGTCAGTGCACCGGTTAAAGTTGTCCAGGAACCGCAAAGCCCTGCTGAGGCTCCTAAGAAAAATCTGCAGTACATCAAGGCCCCTATGGTGGGAACCTTCTATCGTTCACCGGCACCGGATGCTCCATCCTTTGTGGAGCGGGGGCAGATGGTGAAAGAGTCCCAAACGGTATGCATCATTGAAGCGATGAAACTCATGAATGAGATAGAAGCAGAAATCAGTGGACGCATCGTGGAAATTTTGGTTGAAAACGGCCAGCCGGTGGAGTTCGGTCAACCTTTGTTTGCAGTTGAATAATGAGGAGATAGGCAGCATGTTTAAAAAGGTATTAATAGCCAATCGGGGAGAAATTGCCTTACGGATCATCAGAGCCTGCCGGGAGATGGACATTGAGACCGTGGCCGTCTTTTCCGAGGCGGATCGGGATGCCCTGCATGTCCGGGAAGCGGATCAGGCCGTCTGTATCGGTCCCCATCCTTCGACTAAGAGTTATTTAAATATCCCCAATATCATCAGCGCTGCTGAGTTAACCGGTGTGGATGCTATTCACCCCGGTTATGGGTTCTTATCGGAGAATGCACGGTTCGCCGAGATTTGTGAGTCCTGTGGTATAACCTTTATCGGTCCCTCGCCGCGAGCCATTGAAACCATGGGGGATAAGGCCACGGCGCGCAAGACTATGATCGAGGCGGGAGTTCCGGTGGTTCCCGGGTCCAAAGAAGTGCTCACCGATGTGGAATCCGCCTCAGTTCTGGCCAAGGAGATTGGCTACCCCGTCATGATCAAAGCCTCAGCAGGAGGCGGGGGTAAAGGGATGCGCATTGCCCAAAACCCCAAAGAGCTGGCTAAATCTATTCAAGCTGCCCAAAGTGAGGCACAGGCTGCTTTTGGCAATTCGGAGATTTATCTGGAGAAGTACGTGGAGGAACCTCGTCATATCGAGTTTCAAATTTTAGCAGATAAACACGGCAATGTGATCCATCTCGGAGAGCGGGACTGCTCCCTGCAAAGAAGAAATCAGAAATTGCTGGAGGAGGCTCCTTCCAGCGCCCTTACCCCTGAACTGCGTAAAGCTATGGGAGAAGCTGCAGTAAAGGCTGCCAAGGCCGCTGATTATTCCAGTGCCGGAACCATCGAATTTCTTTTAGATAAGCATGGGCATTACTATTTTATTGAGATGAATACGCGTATTCAGGTGGAGCACCCGGTGACAGAGTTTGTAACAGGAATTGATCTGCTGAAGGCTCAGATTCGCGTTGCTGCGGGAGAGCCTTTGGGGATTGAACAGGAAGATGTGCAAATTCGCGGCTGGGCTATGGAGTGCCGCATCAATGCTGAGAACTCGGAAAAGAACTTTATGCCCTCTCCGGGAACCATTGAGTTCTATCACCCGCCCGGCGGTCCCGGGGTTCGGGTGGACAGTGCCGCTTATCAAGGCTACACCATCCCTCCCTATTATGATTCCATGATCGGCAAATTGATCGTCTGGGGTGCTGACCGGGAAGAAGCGATCCAAAGAATGAAGCGTGCTTTGGAAGAGTTTTATATTGAAGGAGTACACACCACCATTCCCTTCCATCTTAAAGTACTGGATAATGCCTTTTTCCGCCGTGGGGAAGTCTATACTAACTTTATCCAAAGGCGGATTTTAGGGGAATAGATAGTACATTCACCTTTGCCAGCATGGTCTTCTTTTGTTATAATGACAAAAGATACTTATGGATTAATATGTGGATGATGAGGTGAAACTATGGAAAAACCAGACATAGAAAATGCACTGGGAACGATAAAGATTGCTGATGAAGTCGTAGAAATCATTGCCGGCCTGGCCGCTTCCCAAGTGGAAGGTGTAGCCGGTATGAGCGGCGGCCTGGTGGGAGATATTGCCCAGATGCTTGGTCGTGGCAAGAACCTCTCCAAGGGGGTTAAGGTTGAAGTTGGGGAACAGGAAGCTGCTGTGAATCTTTATCTCGTTGTGGAATACGGTGTGTCGATACCTGAGGTGTCGTTAAAGGTTCAAGAAGCCGTGAAAGAGGCTATTGAAAGTATGACGGGCCTTCTGGTCGTCGAAACCAACGTTCATGTCCAGGGGGTTAATTTTCGTCCAGTTCCTGAGATTAAAGATGAAGAGCTTGCTCGGTTAAAATAAGCGAACGGATTTACCCCCCCTGGTGGACCAGGGGGGGTAAACAAATATAAGGTGGTGACCGGTTTGTTAGGGTATAGTGTTGGTGCCTTATTGGTAGTGATAGGGGGATGTATTCTAGCCATAAGTACGGGGTGGGAACTCCCTTATGAACTTTTACTGGCTGGATTGGATTGGTTAAGGACGAATACTTGGGAAAGCTTAGTCATAGCCATCTTGATCATGATCCTGGGGATATTACCCTTCTTAAAGCCGCGCAAAAGCATAGATCACACTTTTCGGACAGTTTCCCAGTTAGGTGAAGTGCGGGTTACCATTGATGCTATTGGGGATCTTATTGTACGCAGTGCTCAGAGTAAAAACGAGGTGCGCCTGGTTAAACCCTTGATTAAGCAGCGGGAGGATGGCTTGGAGATTCTGCTGGATTGTCAGTTTAATTTTGAAACGGTGATTCCGGAGGTGTCGGAGCAGCTGCAAACTCAAATTAAAGAGGATGTAGAACGCTTTACAGGCATTAAAGTTGCCGAGGTGAAAGTATTGGCACGCCGGCTGGATCCCGTTCAATCCAATCGTCCGCCGCGAGTCAGGTAAGTGGGAAAGCAGAAAATAATACATAGAATCAGAGTTCTTGGCGACATAATCATAACAAATAATTCTAGGAGGAACCTATGAGCCGCAGATTAGCTCGGGAAACCGCATTGCAAGTTTTATTCCAGCTGGAGATGACTGGGGAAAGCCAGGACCTGAAGTCCGCAATTCACAAATGGGCGGATGAATTTGCTGTTCCGGAAGGAAGTATTCCTTTTGCAGAGGAACTGGCGGAAGGAACATTGACTCACAAAGAAGTGATCGATGAGAATCTGGAGAAATTATCCGAAGGCTGGTCATTAGCACGGATGGCTAATGTGGATCGGAATCTTTTACGCCTTGCCAGTTATGAAATCCTCTTTCGGAAAGATATTCCCGGCCGGGTGACCATTAATGAAGCCATAGAAATCGCCAAACGCTATGGCAGTGAAGAATCCGGCAAATTTATCAATGGTATATTGGATAAAGTCGTGGAAAGCGTCAACAAAAAGGATGAAAAAGGGAATGACACTCTATCTCGGGATTGATACAAGTGCATATACCACTTCATTGGCGATTGTGGATGAGCAGGCTGAACTGGTCTATGAAAACAGGAAGATCTTGACTGTTCCGGAAGGGGAGAGAGGGCTTGCTCAATCGGCAGCCCTTTTTCAGCATGTTCAGAATTTGCCTCAACTGGTGACCGCAGTGCCTCCTCAATATTGGGAGAAAGTCAGCGCTTTGGGAGTAAGCACCGCGCCCCGTCCTATCCAAGAGTCCTATATGCCGGTTTTTCTTCCCGGATATGGTGTGGCAGCGGCCATGGCTTCCGCTCGGTGCATCCCTCTGGTTGAAACCAGTCATCAGGAAGGACACTTAGCGGCAGGAATAGCCTCCAGCAAGCTGAAAGAGCCACATTTCCTGGCCATTCATATTTCAGGAGGAACCACGGAGCTTCTGGAAGTCCATCATACACAGCCCGGGAAACTTGATATACAGCTTTTAGGTGGGACAACGGATCTTCATGCCGGTCAATTCGTGGATCGGGTAGGAGTCCGCTTAGGACTGCCCTTCCCTGCGGGTAAAAGCTTGGAGGAGCTGGCCCGTCAGGCTGATCCCGGGGCAGCGGCATGGCTTCCTTCCGCTGTCAGGGGCTTTGAAGTGAGCTTTTCCGGAGTGGAGACCGCTGCCCAAAGATTGATCGATCAAGGTAAGAATCCCGCCGACGTGGCTCGTGCCGTGGAAGGGTGTATTGTGCGAACCTTAGGGAAATTATTGCAGGCAGGAATGGAAAAGACCACACTGTCGGAGATTCTCATTGTGGGTGGTGTAGCTTCCAATCAATTTATCCGCCAAGAGCTGAAAAAGAGACTGGCCCGACATGCTAATCTCCACTGGGCGGAGCCTGATTGGAGCCGGGATAACGCGATTGGTGTAGCCCTGCTTGCCCTTGAAAAAGTCAGGGGATGTATAATTTAGGCAGGAGATATGACAGACCATATCGAATAGTTAGAAAGTTATTATTTTTTTGCATGAAATTAAGGAGGAGTGTACGTGTATCGGGTAGTGAAAAGAAGGCAGCTTGCTTCAGCTCCTTGCATTGTTTTGCTGGAAGTTGAAGCTCCGGCCGTCGCAGCAAAAGTTGAACCAGGCCAATTTGTCATTGTGCGTATGGATGAACAATCTGAACGTATCCCGCTTACAGTCATGGACTTTGATCGGGAAAAGGGCACTATCACTATTGTCATTCAGGATGTAGGCTATTCCTCAGCAATGATTAACTCCATGGAGGAAGGAAGCCATTTCCTTGATTTTGTAGGTCCCTTGGGAGTCCCTTCCGAAATTGAAAATCTGGGCACGGTGGTTTGTATCGGCGGCGGACTTGGCGTGGCACCGGTATACCCCATTGCCCGGGCTTTAAAAGAAGCCGGCAATAAGCTTATTTCCGTAATTGGCGCCCGCAGCGCCGATATCCTTATTCTTGAAGAAGAGATGGCGGCTATTAGTGATGAACTGGTGATTGCCACAGATGATGGCAGCAAAGGGGTTAAAGGTTTTGTCACCAATGGCCTGGAGCAGATTATCGCTCAGGGCACGAAGATTGATGCCATTTGGGCCATCGGACCGGTGGTCATGATGCGCTCTGTAGCCAATTTTACCCGTCCCTTAGGGATCAAAACCATCGTCAGCATGAACCCCATCATGGTCGATGGGACAGGGATGTGTGGTGCCTGCCGTCTCAGTGTAGGAGATGAGACCAAATTCGCCTGTGTGGATGGCCCTGAGTTTGACGGCCATCTGGTGGATTTCGATCTGGCTATGAAACGGCTCAGTTTTTATAAAGATGAAGAAGAACGTGCCAAAATCTCCAAAGACTGTGATTGTGGAAAGGGGGCGCAATAATCATGGCCTTAAAAGTACCCCGTCATGAGATGCCCTGCCAGGACCCTAAAGAGCGTGCTCACAATTTCAATGAAGTTGCCCTGGGATATGCTTCGGAAACGGCTATCGAAGAGGCTCAACGTTGTCTTCAATGCAAGAAACCGAAATGTGTTGAAGGCTGCCCGGTGAATATTGCCATTCCTGAGTTCATTCAAAAAATCACGGAAGAAGATTTTGAAGGAGCCGCAGCGGTTATCAAGCAGAGCAGTTCTTTGCCTGCAGTGTGCGGCCGGGTTTGTCCACAGGAGTCCCAATGTGAGGCTAAATGTATCTTAGGCATCAAAGGTGAATCGGTGGCCATTGGCCGTTTGGAGCGCTTTGTGGCTGATTACGAAATCAGCAAAGGATGTAAGATTCCCGAAGTGGCTCCACCCAGCGGTAAAAAGGTGGCGATCATCGGTGCCGGTCCGGCAGGATTAGCCTGTGCCGGTGATTTGGCTAAAGCCGGGCACAAAGTGACGATCTTTGAAGCTCTCCATGTGGCCGGCGGCGTGCTGATGTACGGTATTCCTGAGTTCCGTCTGCCCAAAGATATTGTCCAAAATGAGATTTGCAATTTGGAACCGATGGGTGTAGAGATTCTGGTTAACCAAGTGGTGGGCAAAGTGACCTCCGTTCATGAGCTTATGCAAAACGGCTATGATGCGGTGTTCATCGGCACAGGAGCCGGATTGCCTAATTTCCTGGGAATTCCCGGTGAAAATTTAAATGGCGTCTATTCCGCCAATGAGTTCTTAACCCGTACCAATCTTATGAAGGGATATCGCTTCCCTGAGTATAAGACCCCGGTTAAAATAGGCAAAAAAGTCGCTGTCTTTGGGGCCGGCAACGTGGCTATGGATGCTGCCCGTACTGCCCTGCGTTTGGGCGCGGAAGAAGTCAGCATTGTCTATCGTCGTTCCCGGGCGGAAATGCCTGCCCGTCATGAAGAGCTTGAGCACGCCGAGGAAGAAGGGGTTAAATTCCAGCTCTTGACCAACCCGGTAGCCATCCAAGGGGATGAAAAGGGTGCGGTCAAGTCCCTGACCTGTCTCCGCTATGAGTTGGGAGAACCGGATGCCTCCGGACGCCGTAAACCTGTGCCCATCCCCGGCTCGGAGTTTGAGATTGAAGTGGATACGGTGGTTGTCGCCATTGGGCAAGGTCCCAATCCTTTGGTCACCCAATCCACGGAAGGCTTGGAGCTGAACAAATGGGGCAATATCGTCGTTAATGAAGAAACCCTGGAGACCTCCATTCCCGGAGTGTTCGCCGGGGGCGATATTGTGACCGGTGCCGCTACGGTTATTCTGGCTATGGGAGCCGGCAAGAAAGCCGCCGCGGGAATTAACGCTTATCTTAAGAATAAGGGTTAATTACTGCGGTAAGGTTCAGGTAATTCGGATAATATAGTAGGCCAGAAATAAAGCAAGCCTGTTGGAGAAGCTCTCCGGAGGCTTGCTTTGTTTCAAATTCCCCAATTATGGATAACCCAGGGAGATTCTTCGCTTTCTTTAATGAGAATATAATCCCAGTTATCTGCGCTTATGCTTGCATCCTAGGTTTAATTTCGGAAAGAGTTACATAAAGGACACATAGATTTATAGCGGTCCTGACCGTAATTGGAACGATAGCTGCTCCGGGGAATGTGGGTGGTACGGTTTTGAGGTCCATAATTATCTTGGAGGAGAGATTTTTTTTTGAAGATAGAAATCATTGATTGCATCAAAAATACTATCCCTCGATTTGTATTTTATCCCATCAATATCGACAATGTCATTTGCGTAAACAAAAAAGTGAAGTGAATTACTGTCACTGGAAAACGTGTCGTTGGAAAAGGTAATAAAAAGGGAGTAGCCTTGTATGCTGTTATCTTCGCATTTTAGAAAAGACGTTTTGTTAAATAAATCCTCAATCTGCTTTATGATTGCCGGATCCGTAAAATGGGTATTATTATTGCTATCACTGCTGACTATATCATAGATGCTGATCCTTTTTGTATTATTAATTTCCAAGGAAATCTCATCTTCCTTTTTTTGAATCACATTCAATGAATCGGGATTACCACATGCTGATATTGCCGTCATGATGGATATAAACACAAAAGCGAAAAGAATGCCACGTAAAACCCTGTGCACTATTATTTTAGCCACTGCTCACTTATCTCCAAAAGGTTTTTTGAATTACAATGGGGTATGGGCAATCATTAATGGGGTGACGATATAAGCCGGCAGCCCCCCATTTGGAGGTAACTGTTATATTGGAACCGCTTACAGATGTTACAAGTCCAGAATGAGTCCCAATCCAGTATACTTTGTCGCCGGCTATGGGGTTTGTAACTTGTGTATAACGAGATTCAGACATATATGCAGATGGATCATTCATCCACCACGGGTTGGAGCTCGAAGCTAAATACCATGCATATGAATGGCAGTTGTAGTTATAAGTAGCGGAAGACAATCTTGTAGCCGCAGGATATCTTGTATCATAGTCGTTATTTATCACTTTTTTTTGCTCTGCATCAAAATCTTGTAGTTTTAAGACTAGAACTGTAACAGGAGGCGCTGGAGTGTAAACATAGCCGTAACCTAAGACATCCCCTGGTGCTGCCGCTGTCACCGATGTTTCTCCCACTACAAGGGGAGATATCTGAAATTTATCAGCTACTTGTTGTGAAAGTGTCACTATGATATGTTTTTCATCCTCACTTAGCTTATCCGATACTTTCGGATAGAGCAACAGAGACTCCATAAACATTTTTTGTATAATTTCTTTATCACTAATATGGCTTTTTGTTTCAACGGCCAGCATTTTTTCTGTAGAATTCTTGTAATGAGTCAAAAGGTTTTTTGCTAAGTCCGATCTTTGCAAAAGAACGGCTGCGCCATTAAACTCCAAGGAAAGCCCCTTAAAACCTTGTTCTATAGTGTCATAGGCATAAATGTCAATCATAAAGGGGTACTCAAGTACCATTTTCAGCAATGCGGCTGTATCCATTTTTTCTGCAGTGCTTAATGGGATATTAAGCATTTCTTTCAATTGTACAGATGAGTAATTTCCCCATTCTTTTGAATTCGGCGTAATCGGAAATTCAAAAGGATCTTGCGAGGAAGAGATGTCTTTTCTATCAATATTTATATCTTCGACTAAACTTTGAGCAGTGTTTTCTGCAAATACTGCGGTAGTTCCGACACTTAATAACATCGCAATAACAAGAATACATGCCACTATGTTTTTTTTCATACTTTTTACCTCCTAAAACCTAAAATAGAGTTGTTCTACAAGGCATCATTCTGATAGACTGTTCCTGTGGAAACCAGCCGATAATAATACCCGCTCACGACATATCTTTTTTGAGTCAGATAACCGCTATTGCGGTTGGAAGTACTCGTCCAGCTTTTGATCGTTTGCCAACTTTCATTATTGTGCTGTTGGTGCTGGCATCAATGCGACTTTATCGATGTTGCTGCGGGCATAAAGACTGGCATTAAATTGAACTAAGCCACTACCGGAAATGTCAAAAGAATTGGTGAATTCGGTGATGTTAACTCACATTGGGCCTTACGTCCGATTCAGTTGCCTGATTTGTGCCCTGAGCAAACATCTGCATAGGGGTCAGACAAAGAATGAAAAAGAGACAGAGTAAGCGCTACGGTTTTCTTTCTTATGACATTCACCTCCTTTTCCTTGCCCTTCTTTGACTTTAAGCCACATACTTATGCTTTCCTTATGTATATTTTGCACCGTTTTATAATACGGGTCTATCCCCCGCATGGAGGATATTTTCGAGTGTTTTCTATTTAAATATACATTTTATGCACGAATTGAATCAACTCAACTTGGCTTGAAACTCCCAGCTTGCGGTGAATATGCTTGAGATGAGTCCTTACTGTAGTTATTTCAATAGTTAAAGAATCCGCGATCTTTTTACTGCTATACCCTTTTACCCTTAATCGTAATACATCCTTTTCTCTATAGGTTAAGCTTTGGATATCCCGGTTCTGATCAGCTGGAAAATTCATGTCCTCCTCCCTCCTGACTTAAATTAAAGCAGCGCTGCTTTATAAAATACCTATCCCTCCATCGATCTTTCTTTGCAAATAAAGACAACCAAGAACGCTTTTTGCAACAAATACTTGATATAGACCAATGAATTTCTTACATTGGGATGCCGGGATGAGCTTGCCTGCGTAGCTTACTTTTTTCTATACCACATTGAAATTTAAAAGCTAACTATTAATATGTTTTGGTAGCACAGATTAGGGGTATGCCCCAAGCTATGTTCCCCAAGGATTTAAAGTGGACAAAACAGAAAAACGGAACCATCTGGAAGCCATTCATTATGCCAACGATCAGGGTCAAACTATCCGCTTCACCCGATACTCGAACAGTAATACTGATGTGAGAATAGATACTGAAGGTGCTGCGGTGCAGAATATTATGATTCACGATAAGGAGGCAATTTTAGCCGAAAAGCAGGGGCTGGTCAGCATTGTCTGGGAAGATGATACTCTGTTTTCCCTGATCGGAGAAACAGAACGGGCAGAGTTGATCAAGATGGCCGAGAGTATCAAGTAAAATAATAAAAGATCCTCCACGGAGTGAATAATAAAACGAGCTGACTATAACTTGGTGATTAATGACGGAATAATCGAAAAGTTTACAAAAATACCTCATAAATTGCTCCCAAGGAAAGGGAATTCCGGCCGGAATGGAGAATAGTAAAGGACGAACTGGTATAGTTTATGGATAAGAAAGAGAGGAGTGGGATTTCATTGGTTCAATTGCTGGACGGAAAAGAAATTTCCAAAGTCTTAAAAGAAGAGATCAAGGAAGAAGTAAAGAGGTGGAAGGAACAGGGGGTTAATCCTAAGCTGGCGGTGGTTCTCGTCGGAGACGACTCGGCTTCGGTGGTCTATGCGAAATCCAAGCAAAAAGTGAGTGACAGCTTAGGCATTGACTTTGAACTCACCGTATTGCCCGCCGACAGTTCAGAAGAGTCCATTCTGGCCCTGATTGATTCCCTCAATGCCAATCCGGATGTTCATGGGATTATGATCGAGCTGCCCTTGCCGAAACATATTTCCAAAGAGCGTGTCATGGCAGCCGTGCGCCCTGATAAGGATGTGGACGGAGTTCATCCCATTAATCGTGGCTATATTCTCAGTGGGGAAGAAGGTCTGTTCCCGGCAACTCCGGAAAGCTGTATCGAAATTATGCTCCGTTCGGGAGTTGAAATCGCCGGCAAGCATGTGGTCATCGTGGGACGGGGAGAGACAGTCGGCAAGCCTTTGGTTTTCCTGATCCTTAAGCATAATGCCACCGTGACCATCTGCCATTCCCGTACTCCGGACCTGGGAGCCTTTACCCGTCAGGCGGATATTATCGTGGCCGCTGTAGGTAAAGCAAAACTTGTTAAGAAAGATATGGTGAAACCAGGTGCCATCGTCGTCGATGCCGGTATCAATGAGATCCCGGGCGGAATCTGCGGGGACGTTGATTTTGAGGAAGTTAAAGAAGTCGCTTCCCTTATCTCACCGGTGCCGGGGGGCGTAGGCTCATTAACCACCGCCTTGATCATGAAAAATGTTCTGAAGGGAATCACTCTGCAGCGCAAGGAGGGTCAATAATGGCTGAGAACACAATCTGGCAATGGACAACTGCGGAATTCCTGGCCCAGTCCGCCAGTGCCGCCCCCACTCCCGGCGGCGGCAGCGTGTCCGCTTATGTGGGCGCTTTAGGCGCTTCCATGGTGTGCATGGTGGCCAATCTGACTGTGGGTAAGGAAAAATATAAGGATGTAGAGCCTCAAGTCCAAGTCATCCTGGCCAAAGGTGAGAAGCTCCTCCATGATTTGAAAAATGGCCTGACCCAGGATATTGAGGAATTCTCTAATTTCATGGCTGTCTTGAAGCTTCCTAAGGATACAGAGGAGCAAAAACAAGCGCGCTCGGCCAAAATGCAGGAAGTTCTGGTTTCAGCTACGGATACCCCTTTGGCCATTGCTCAAAACTGCTATGCAGTTCTGGAGCTGGCCCAGGAGCTGGCCCCCATCGGCAATAAAGGAGCCATCAGCGATGTGGGTGTGGCCGCCTATCTGGCTGAAAGCGCCCTCAAAGCAGCTATGTTCAGTGTGGACATTAATCTGCCCCAGGTCAAAGACAGTGATTATCAGGAGAAGGTTAAAGCGGAACGGGAACGCCTCTTTGCTCAAGCCGAAAAGCTTAAGAATGAGACCGTAGCCGTGGTGCAAAGCAGACTGTAGTTTTTGATGCCTGCCTTTAAGCTTTTTCACAGAAGTTATGGGCTTAAAGAAGGGGCTTTATAAACGGAGCTGCAGAGAGAGTATAGTTGTTTAAGCATGGGAGTGTCACAAAACTGTTTTATTTAAAGCAGCCGGTGACGCTCCCATTTTAAGTATGGTTGAGTTTTCCTTTGGGCCATAATAATAATAGTCTTTGGCCTTCGGAAATAAAAAATATGTAACATGATGCATTTTTATAAGAGCGCAGCTTATTGACACATATTAACTCAAGGAGTATAGTTCTAATGGAGCTTAAAATGACGGGATGGTGATTAAACTGGACGCTGGAGGCCCTAGTCGAAGGAAATTGAATATTTTATCCAAAAATAGGGGTGTGTCCGGTTTTAAAGCAGGATTTGTGATTCAACCGGCCACCTGAAGGGGGAGACCGGATGATCAAAATTTGTAAAAATGATGCAGGCAATTATCAGGAACTATCCTTGGACAATCTGGTTAAGGGAGCCTGGATTCAACTTGTGAATCCCACTGCATGGGAGCTCAATGCCGTAGCGGAGGCTACGGAAGTGCCCATGGATTTTCTTAAAGCGGCCCTGGACGAAGAAGAACGATCGCGTATTGAGCTGGAAGACCATTGTATGCTGGTGATTACCAATATTCCCTTGATGATTAATGAGACGAATTACGATACGCTGCCTTTGGGGATGATTATCTCAGAAGACCACATTATCACGGTCTGCCTGGAAGATAATCCGGTATTTTCGGAGTTTAATGCCGGTACCTACCGGAATTTCAACACGGCAAAGCGGACCCGCTTTTTATTCCAGATTCTTTATAAATCGGCTTCTTATTATCTTAAGTATCTGCGCCAGATTAACAAGTACACGGATCGAATCGAGATGGACCTGCGCACCTCCATGAAAAACCAGGAAATTTTTCAATTGATGGATCTGCAAAAAGGCTTGACCTATTTCACGGTCTCGCTGCGCTCCAATGGAGTGGTCATGGACCGTCTGATGCGTTTGCGGTCCAATAGTCAAAGCCAGCACTTGATTAAGATGTATGAAGAAGACGAGGATTTGCTGGAAGATGTCATCATTGAAAACAATCAGGCGATCCAAATGGTTGAGATGTACAGTCATATTATTGTTGGTTTCTCCGATGCTTTTGCGTCGATCATCTCCAACAATCAGAATATGGTCATCAAGCTGTTGACTTCCATAACCATTACCATGGCGGTACCGACCATGTTGGCCAGTTTTTGGGGAATGAATGTTCCTGTTCCTTTTGGCGATAACCCTTACGGTTTTGGCTTGGTTACCGTGATTGCCTTTAGTATTGCCGGCATCAGTGCCTTGACCTTGTGGAAAAAGAAAATGTTCTGATAGGGGGGGAGACCTCCCTTTTTGCTTTTCCTCCATCTTGAAAAGTCGCGGGCATCTTTGTATTATGAGTAAGAGGTGAAAAATGTGCCTAAGATTTGGACCGTTGCCGAATTAACACGAGAAATCGGTCAGACCCTCAATGATAACCCGGATTTTGTAAATTGCTGGGTCAGCGGGGAGATTTCCAATTACAAAAACCACCGTCCCTCGGGACATTGGTATTTTACCTTAAAGGATGAGCAGTCCAGCATGAAGGGGGTCATGTTCCGCAGCCGTGCGGAACGGGTTCGTTTCACCCCCCAGGATGGGATGAAAGTGCTGGTGCGGGGAAGTATCCGCATCTATGAACGGGATGGCACGATTCAGCTTTATGCTGAGGAGATGCAGCCCAGCGGCGTAGGTGCTCTTTATTTGGCCTTCGAACAGCTTAAGGAACGCTTGGGCCAGGAAGGTTTATTTGCACCGGAGCGCAAAAAAGCCATCCCCCGTTATCCTCGTCGCATTGGCATTGTTACCAGTCCCACAGGGGCTGCCATTAAAGATATCCTGAAAGTTATGTTTCGCCGTAATCCGCAAATTTCCTGGATTCTGGCACCGGCCGCCGTTCAAGGAGAACTTGCTCCCAAGGAGGTGGCTCAGGCCATTGCCCGGTTGAATCGGCACTCCCAAGTGGATGTGATCATCGTCGGCCGCGGCGGCGGCTCTCTGGAAGAGCTGTGGGCCTTCAATACCGAGGAAGTGGCCCGGGCCATCGCAGCCTCCGGAATTCCGGTGATTTCTGCAGTAGGCCATGAAACCGATGTGACTATTGCGGATATGGTGGCGGATCTGCGGGCCCCCACACCTTCTGCGGCGGCTGAACTGGCTGTCCCTGTCTGGCGGGAACTGAAATCCGACCTTGAGCAGCTGGAGGCCCGGCTGCACAGCACCATGAGCTCACAGCTGCAGCGGAAAAGGCAGCGGTTGGACAGCCTAAAAACCATAGGACCTCTTTCCAATCCCTTTTGGCGTATCGATCAGAACCGCCAGCGCCTGGATTCCCTCAGTGAACGTGTGGAGCAGGGCATGACTAGATTTGTTTCTGATAAAAATGGTATACTAAAGCTATTGACTGCGAAGCTGGATTTATTAAGTCCTTTAGCAATTTTGGGGAGGGGCTACTCCCTCACCTATGGTCCCAAAGGGAATGTTCTGCGCAAAAGCGATGATATCAATGTTGGTCAACAGGTGCAAGTGCGGCTGCAGCAGGGGATACTGACCTGTGCCGTATTGGCCAAGAGTGTTGACTCAGATTAATACAGCAAATTCTTAAAGGGGAAATATGATGGAAGCAGTGAATAAAGAGTTATCCTTCGAAGAAGGGATCGAGCATTTAGAGCGTATTGTCCGTGAGCTTGAGCAAAAAGAGGTCCCTCTTGAGCAGGCACTGAATCTCTTTCGCCAGGGAATTGAGCTTGTTCAGAAATGCAATAACCAGCTTGATTATGCTGAAAAGCAAATGCAGATTCTCCTGGAGAATCCCAATGGGGAGTTGGAAGTACGCCCGGCCGATTTTCCTGTGGAAGGATGATTTGATGTTTCAAAAGGAATTAGAAGATTATGCTCGCTTAGTGGATTCGTATTTGGCACAATTTCCTTGGCCAACCGGCACTTTAACTGAAAGCATGAACTATTCCCTTTCCGCAGGGGGCAAACGCATTCGTCCTGTTCTGGCTCTGGCGGCGGCACATGCTGTGGGAGGGGACTGTGAAGACATCCTTCCGGCGGTCTGTGCTTTGGAGCTGATACATACCTATTCATTGATCCATGATGATCTTCCCGCCATGGACAATGATGATTATCGACGGGGACGTTTGGCCAATCATAAAGTTTTTGGCGAAGGGCAGGCCATTCTTGCCGGTGACGCCCTTTTAACCTATGCTTTTGAACTGCTTGCTCAGCCCATGAGTGGGGTAGATTCTCAACGTCAGTTGCGGGCTGTCAGGGAAGTTGCCCAAGCAGCGGGGCCGGAGGGAATGGTCGGCGGTCAGATGCTGGATTTGGAAGCTGAAGAAAAGCAGTTAAACCTTGCTGAGCTGGAGCAGGTCCATCGTCTGAAAACCGGAGCGATATTGGTGGTTGCCGCCCGTTTAGGAGCAATTCTCGCCGGAGGAACGGAAGAGAAGATCGAAGCGTTGACCTGCTATGCTCAAGCCATCGGTCTGGCTTTCCAGATTAAGGACGATATTCTTGATCTGGAAAGTGATAGCGAGACCTTAGGCAAGCCTGTACATAGCGATCTCCGCCAGCATAAATCCACTTATCCCTCTTTAATGGGTTTGGCAGGCGCTAAGCTGGAATTGAAGATAAAGACCGATGAAGCTCATGCCGCCTTGGCGGTTTTAGGAGAGCGGGCCGGCTTTCTGCACGAATTGGCTGATTATATTGCTCAGCGGAAGTATTGAGGTGAAGCATGAGCGTACTATCGGAAATTCTGGATAACCACATACTGATCTCTGCTATGATAGCCTGGTTTATTGCTCAGACGTTGAAACTGATCATCAATTTTTCCATACATAGAACCTTTGATGTGGCTTTCCTCTTCAGCTCAGGAGGATTTCCCAGTTCCCATTCCGCCACCGTGAGTGCTCTGGCCATTGGCGTTGGGAAATACTATGGATGGAGTTCACCGACTTTCGCCATTGCTGCGATTTTCGGCATGATTGTCATGTACGATGCGGCCGGAGTACGGCGGGCGGCCGGCAAACAAGCGGAAGTGATCAATCAATTGGTAGAGGGACTTTATCAGCAAATGACTCATCTGTCCCAGGAGCGCCTTAAGGAGTTAATCGGCCATACACCCTTTGAAGTCTTTGCCGGAGCGATTGTCGGTATTATTGTTGGGGTGCTGATGTAAGGTCATGATGTGGAGGGTCACTGTTGGGATATAAGCGAAAGAGCTGGAAGCATATTGCCTTTGTCTTCCTGCTCAGTTTTACATTAGCGGTCATCACCAGCCTGGGAACGACAATTTTAATGAGGAAAACCAATCTTGGCTTAGCCCTGATTCTTTTGCTGGTCATTGTTATTATTAATATTGGTTTTGATGTGATTGGAACTGCTGCTACCGCTGCTACCGAGCAGCCACATCACGCCAAAGCGGCCAATAAGGTTCCCGGTGCCCGGCAAACTGTCTTTTTGGTCCGCCATGCGGATACGGTGGCGAATTTTACCAATGATATCGTTGGCGATGTGACAGGCGCCATCAGCGGCGGGATGTCCGCTTCCATAGTCTTAGAGATCATCAGGACCTATCCGGCCTTAGAGGTTCATGAGATTTGGATTGATACCCTGCTGATTGCCCTGGTGGCCTCCGTTACCGTAACGGGAAAGGCTGCGGGCAAGACCTTTGCTATTCAAAAAGCTGATGAGATTATTGGGCAGGTGGGGAGTCTCACGGCCCGAATTGAAGATTTAACAGGTTGGACAATGACAGATAAAAAACGGAAGGGGGGAAAGCGACATGGGAATTCTCGCAAAAATTGAGCAGCCCCGGGATTTAAAAGGACTGACTTATCCTGAACTGGAACAGCTTGCTCAAGAAATCCGCGCTGAAATGATCGATGTGGTCTCCGCCAATGGAGGGCATCTGGCTCCTAATCTTGGCGTCGTAGAATTAACTCTTGCCTTGCACCGGGTCTTTGACAGCCCGCAAGATAAAATCATCTGGGATGTAGGCCATCAAAGCTATGTTCATAAACTGGTCACAGGCCGGCAAAAGGAATTTAAAAGCTTAAGGCTTTATAAAGGTCTGTCCGGCTTCCCGAAACGCTGTGAAAGCCCTCATGATTGCTTTGAAACAGGTCACTCCAGCACGTCTATTTCCGCGGCGGTAGGCTTTGCCAAAGCAAGAGATCTTCGTAAAGAGAAGAATCAAGTGGTTGCCGTCATCGGTGATGGAGCCATGACCGGGGGAATGGCTTTTGAAGCATTGAATCATGCCGGTCATACCAAAACCAATATGATTGTGGTCCTTAATGATAATGAAATGGCGATTGCCCAGAATGTGGGAGCCATGTCTTCTTACCTTAACCGGCTGCGTACGGACCCCCGCTATGATCGCAGCAAAGACGAAATTGAAAATCTGCTGAAAAGGATTCCGGGAATCGGTTCCAAGATGGCCAAGGCAGCGGAGAAAGCCAAAGACAGCTTAAAGTATCTGCTGGTGCCGGGACTCTTATTTGAAGAAATGGGTTTTACCTATCTTGGCCCGGTTAACGGTCATGATCAAATCGCTTTGGAACAGGTTTTTGAACAGGCCAAGATGGTCAAGGAGCCTGTACTTGTTCATGTTTTGACTCAAAAAGGGAGAGGCTATGAGCCTTCGGAGAAAAACCCCGCTCTCTTTCATGGGGTGGGACCTTTCAATAAGGTGACCGGGGAAGTGATCAAAAAACCGGCTCCCCCCACCTATACCCAAGTCTTTGGTGAGGCTCTGTGTGAACTTGCGGAAAAGGATCCGCGGATTACAGCGATTACAGCGGCCATGCCCAGCGGCACCGGTCTTAATCTCTTCGCTCAGAAATTTCCTGATCGTTTCTTTGATGTAGGAATTGCGGAGCAGCATGCGGTGACCTTTTCCGCGGCCTTGGCTTTTGGTGGCATGAAGCCTGTGGTGTCCATTTATTCTACCTTTTATCAACGTGCTTACGACCAGGTTCTCCATGATGTCTGTCTGCCCCATGCCAATGTGGTCATGGCCATTGACCGGGCCGGAGTGGTCGGGGATGACGGACCAACCCACCATGGAGTTTTTGATATTTCTTTTTTAAGAGTGATACCGAATTTGGTGTTTATGGCGCCGAAGGATGAGAATGAGCTGCGCCATATGCTGTATACTTCTTTGCAGCTGGACGGACCGGTGGCCTTGCGTTATCCCCGTTCTGTGGGCCAAGGGGTGGAGCTGACTGAGGAGCTGAGGGAGCTTCCCGTGGGTAAAGCCGAGATCCTTCAAGAAGGTAAGGATATTACTCTGATCGGGGTGGGCCCGATGGTGTATACCTGCCTGGCTGCGGCGGTTGAGCTTCGCCACCGGGGAGTGGAAGCCACCGTCATTAATTTGCGTTATATTAATCCTTTGGATAGAGAGTCAATTCTGCGCTATGCCCGAATGACCAAGCGTATCATCACTGTGGAGGACCATATGCTGGCCGGCGGTATGGGCAGTGCCGTCATGGAAGTTTTGGGCGATGAGGGGTTAACCGATGTGGTCGTGGAGCGTTTAGGCTATGACGAGTATGTGGATCAGGGAGCCATCTCTCTGTTGCATCAAGGGTATGGATTGTCTGTTGTTGGCATACTAAAGGCAGCGGAGCGTTTAAAGGTTTTACAGCGGATTGAGGGTAGAAGCAGTGTCTAAAGGGAAAGAGCGACTGGATAGTTTGCTGGTCAAAAGAGGATTATCCCCCAGCCGGGAAAAAGCCAAGGCCACCATTATGGCCGGGCTGGTCTATAGCCAGGGGCGGCGGCTGGATAAGCCGGGCCTGGAACTGGCGGAGGATACCCTTCTGGAAGTCAAGGGAGATCTCATACCCTATGTTTCCCGGGGCGGTCTCAAGCTGGAGAAGGCCCTCAAAGTATTTCCCGTATCTTTCGCTGAAGCTGTTGTCGCCGATATTGGCGCCTCTACCGGAGGGTTTACGGATTGTGCTTTGCAAAACGGTGCCCAGCGGGTCTATGCCATTGACGTAGGCTATGGACAGTTGGATTGGAAACTGCGTACGGATTCCCGGGTTGTCTGCATGGAACGGGTCAATGCCCGCTACCTTGAGGGGGATTCTTTGCCGGAACAGGTGGATTTTGTGGTATCTGATGTGGCCTTTATCTCCGTCACGAAGATTTTTCCGGCCATGCTGAAGATACTCAAAGAGGATGGCCAAATTATTACTTTAATCAAACCTCAGTTTGAAGCAGGACGGGAGCATATCGGGAAAAAGGGAGTTGTCAAGGACCCTCAGGTTCATCAGGAGGTCCTGGTTCATGTCCTTGAAGAGGCGGAGAAAAACGGGCTTAAGGTTAAAGGTTTGGACTTCTCACCGATCCGCGGTCCGGAGGGAAATATTGAATATCTGGCTTGGTTAAACCGAGAACAGGAGAATAACTTGCCCTGGCGGGAATTGATTCCTGAGATTGTACAAGATGCTCAAGGAGGAAGGTCGTGAGAAGCTGTGGATCGAGTCGGCTTGTGGATTAATCACAGTAAACCTGAAGCTATAACCTTAGCCGGGCAGATCACTCACTGGTTTGCAGAACGTGGGTGGGATGTTTATACCGATTGGGAAAAGATCACTGCTCAAGGAGTGGGTTTCCTCATCTCTTTAGGGGGGGACGGGACGTTGCTGGAAGCCTCCCGGGAGGCGGCTCCCTATGCTATTCCTGTTCTGGGTGTCAATCTTGGCCGCCTGGGATTTCTTTGTGAAATTGAACGAAACGAGATCTTTGACGCTTTAGAGAAGATCACGAATCATGACTATAGTATTCAGGAACGGCTTATGCTCACGGCGACTGTGAATGATGCAGACCAGACCTTCGACGTATTAAACGATGTGGTCTTTTTGAGAGAACCTGCTTCAGCTATGGTTACCTTGCAGGCTAATCTGACGGGAGAACCTTCAGTAAGCTATCCGGCCGACGGCTTGATTGTATCCACCCCTACAGGCTCTACTGCCTATGCTTTATCTGCAGGGGGACCGATTATGAGTCCTAATGTAGAGGCTATCTTGCTGACTCCTCTGGCGGCTCATTCCTTATCGGCTCGTCCGATGGTCATTTCTGATCAAGAAAATATTGAAATCAGCTTGGTCCGCGGCGAGGAGTGTATCGTCAGTTTTGACGGTTATCATCGGACGGCTATTAAATATGGGGAAAAGGTCGTTATCAAACGGGCTCCCATTAATGCCTTACTAATCCGTCTGGGGAAAAGGAGTTTCCCCCGTGTGGTGCGGGAGAAATTAAAGGATCGTTGGCATGAATAATCGACTTCAAGATATACAAGGGTTTCTGAAGACTATACTTAGGGGAAGCATCCAGCCGGGAGATATTGCTTTGGATCTCACAGCCGGCCGGGGGCGGGATACTTTGTTTCTTGCTCAGTTGGTGGGAGCAGAAGGAAGGGTTCATGCCTTTGATGTTCAGGAGGTCGCCCTTCAGGAAACCCAACGGCTGCTCAAGGAACAGCAAATGGCAGAGCGTGTTCATCTGTATCATTGGGATCATGGTCGGTTGCTGGAAAAAGTTCAAGACCCTGTCCAGGCTGCTATGTTTAATTTGGGATATTTGCCGGGACATAGTCAGGAGATTACCACCCAGGCCGCCTCAACCCTTGCGGCCCTGGAAGCCGTACTCCAATTGCTCCGCCAAGGCGGTGTCATCGCTCTTACGGTGTATCGCGGTCATCCCGGCGGATTGGAAGAAGCTGCTGCAGTGGAAGAATTCTTAAGCTGTTTGCCGCGCCGAAAGTATAGTGTCTTGCGGGGAGAGTATATCAACCAACTCCCTAATGCACCATACTGGATTTTGGTTCAGAAGAATAAGGGGGATACCGAATGAAGACCCGTCGCCAGATGAAAATCCAAGAAATTATTAATAATCAAGTGATTCATACCCAGGAAGAGCTGGCTGAGCTATTAAGGAAGGCAGGCTTTGATGTCACCCAGGCCACTGTATCCCGTGACATCAAAGAAATGGGATTAATCAAAGTTCCCACTTCAGAAGATGATTACCGTTATGCTGTTCCGGGGACGGCTCAGCCTCTCAGCACACCGGACCGGCTGAAAAGGCGGCTGAGAGAAACTGTGGTTACGGTGAATGACAGCGAGAATTTAGTGGTGCTGCGGACCATTCCCGGGAATGCCCAGGCTCTGGCCAGTTTAATCGATCACAGCAATTGGGAAGAAGTGATTGGAACAGTGGCCGGTGATGATACCATTCTCTTAGTGGTTAAGCCAGCCGGTGCCGTACCCAGCGTCCGGGAACGCATCGCTAAGCTTATGCAATAGGGTCATTGGTCAAAGGGGAGAGGGATTGATATGTTAACAGAAATCCATGTAGAAAATTTCGCCTTGATGGAAGCCGTGCAATTATCCTTTTCCCGGGGATTAACTATTTTTTCCGGAGAAACGGGTACAGGTAAATCCATGCTTATTGATGCTCTTGGGGTATTGCTCGGAGGCAGAGCCAGCACGGATTTTATTCGTCATGGTCTGGAAAAAGCTTTGGTGGAGGGAATTTTTGAAGAATGTCCCCCGGAGGTTCTCGAAGGTCTGGCTGAAGCCGGTTATCCCGTTGAGGACGGTCAGCTGATTCTTTCCCGTGAAATCAATCGCAGCGGCAGAAATATCTGCCGTGTTCAAGGAAGAACCGTCCCCTTAACGCTCTATCGCACCTTAGTTCAAGGTTTAGTGGATATCCACGGTCAAATGGAACATCAATCCCTGTTTAATCCGGACAGTCATCGCGGCTTGCTGGATGCCTTTGGGGGAGAGCAGCAACTGGAGCTTCTTAAGCAGGTGAATCAATCAGCCAAAAATTATCGCGGTCTTCTCCAGCGGGAACAGCAGCTTCTGCGCAGTGAAGCGGATAGAGAGCGGCGTGAAGATATTTTGCGCTATCAAATCGATGAGATCACCGCGGTTGATCCCCAAGCGGATGAAGAGGACTCCTTATTACAGGAAAAGAAGCGTTTGGTCAATTCGGAAAAGATCATGGGAAATATTACTGAAGTGTATTCCCTTTTATATGAAGGCAATGGGCAATCCTCCGCATTTGATCAAATCGGACGGAGCAGGAAAGCATTGCAGGAAATCCTCCGCTATGATGAGGGGTGCAGCACGATGCTTGAGCCCATCGAGTCCATTTATTATATGATTGAAGATTTAGCCTCTCAGGTCATGTCTTACCGGGAAGGCTTTGACTTTGACCCCGGCCGTTTAGACCAAATCGAGGAGCGATTAATCCAGTTGCAGCGCTTGCGAAAATACGGGCACACGGTCCAGGAGGTTCTCCAAACCAAAGAAGAGATGTTGAAAGAACTTCATACCATAACCCATCTTCAGGGCGAGCTGGAGGATTTGCGCCGGGATAAGGAAGCAGCCCGCCGGGATTATACGGAAAAAGCCAAGGAACTATCCCGGGTCCGGGCAGTTCAGGCCCAGCGGTTGGCGGAGGGTTTAAAAAAAGAATGTGCCGATTTGGGGCTGGAAAAAAGCAGTTTCCAGGTTCATTTCACTGCCCTGAACGAACCTCAGGTAGGGGGAGCCGAACAGGCTGAATTCTATTTCAGCGCCAATGTGGGTGAACCCCTTAAACCTCTGGCCAAGGTAGCATCCGGTGGGGAGATGTCCCGCTTAATGCTGGCTATGAAAAGCTTGCTCTCGAAAATTGAAAGCGTGGGTACCTTTGTCTTTGACGAAGTGGACAGCGGTGTCGGTGGACGCACTATTCAGAAGGTGGGAGAAAAATTAGCCAGGATCGCTGAAGGCAAACAGGTTTTTTGTATAACCCATGCCCCTCAAGTGGCCGCTTTTGGGGATCATCATTTTGGCATCCAAAAAGAAATAATTAATGAAAGAACACGAACCCGCATTCAATATTTGACAGAAGATGAGAGAATCCATGAATTAGCCCGCATGCTGGGCGGCGATGAAGAAGCGATTGCCTTGGAGCATGCACGCAAACTCAGGAAAAAAATTCAATAATCTCTTATAGAAATGAATTATTATGGAGATTTTATAGAATAGAAGGTGAATTTGGCCTTCTATTTTTTTATTTGGTAATTCAGAACGGAATTGACAGGATGAAAAGAAATCGCAATGGTTAATTTATTATTAGATTCCGAAAAAAATAATAGCATAGGGAGAAAGGAAGAACATGGGGAGACAAAAAGACGGAGGGTGATAAGAGAGTGAAAACGAAGAGAGCCATGGTCTTCGCCAGTGTTCTTCTCTGTACCTTTCTCAGTCTTAATCCAACACTCCATCAGGTAGCTCAGTTTCCGGTACTCCAAGAATCCAGTCAGAGCGCTCTTCCCCAACTGACGGGAATCTTGTCCAGCCTGATAGTTACAGAAGAAGTAAAAGCTGCCGAAACGGACGCGATCATGGCTGCCAATACGGGAAAGTCTGAAATTGTCCAGGTCACTTACAAACTGTTCGGACTGATTCCCTTTAAATCCAGTGCCATCCAAGTCATGCCGCAGCTGAAGCTTTTACCGGGTGGACAATCAATTGGAGTAAGCCTGCAGGCTAAAGGTGTCATGGTAGTTGGTCAAGCCGCAGTGCAGAACCAGGAGGGGAAATTAGTGTACCCGGCTAAAGAAGCGGGAATCGAAGTAGGGGATATCATCCTGAAAATTGACGGTCGCGAAATGAACAGTGATCAGGATGTAGCCAATGCCATCCATCGTGCCGGCGAAAAGCAAGGGTTCTCAGAAATTCTTTTAAATCACAACGGTCAGACTATGCAAAAGAGGGTGTCAACAGTCTATTGCCCGGAGACCAACCGCCATCGTGTGGGTCTCTATGTAAGAAATGAAGCAGCAGGTGTCGGTACCTTAACCTTCTACGACCCCACAAATCACAAATACGGAGCTTTAGGTCATGTTATCAATGATGTGGATACCAATCAAAAGATCGAGATTCTTAACGGCAATGTGGTAGCTTCGACAATCTATGCTATTGAGAAAGGAAAACGAGGACATCCCGGAGAAAAGATTGGCTCATTCGTTAACCAGTCGAAATTCTCAGGTAATATCGAGAAGAATACCGTGTCCGGTATTTTTGGTTCTTTAGAGGGGGAGATCAAGAATCCTTACTTCCAGGAACCGATTACCGTAGGCTGGGAATCAGAAATTAAAGAAGGGCCTGCCAAAATCTATACTGTATTAGAGGGAGAACGAATTGAAGAGTACGATGTACAGATAGAACGGATTATGCACAATCGTACGGACAGCAAGAATATGGTCATTAAAGTAACCGATCCGGAGCTTGTGGAGAAGACGGGCGGGATTATTCAGGGCATGTCAGGCAGCCCTATCGTCCAAGACGGCAAAATAATTGGAGCGGTTACTCATGTTTTTGTCAATGATGCTTCCCGTGGCTATGGTGTATTCATTCAGAATATGCTTAAGGACGCTGATATAATCGATAAAAAAGAAGTAGCATAACTAAATTAACAATGAGTTTTGGCACTTCCATTGAGACGGCGGTCTCAATGGAAGTCTTTCTTTAAAATAATTTGTGTCGAATAATAGAATATTTGACTGAATTATGGCAAAATCAGGTAAGGGCTATTGAATAGTTGATTTCAAGTGGTATACTGTAATAAGCTGCTTAATTTTTTCACAAAAAGGGAGAATTAAGAGTAATCGTGCTGCAATTGTAATTTTATCTGCCTATAGCAGGAAATAAACGTGCAATTGTCGAAAGATTAACCATGTTCGTGCAAGGGGGAGCCATTTTTTATGCAAAAACCCATCAGAGTTTTATTAGCCGATGATAATCGGGAGTTTGTTGAGGTTTTAAAGGAGTATATTGTACGCCAGCCGGATATGCAACTGGTAGGAATTGCCTACCATGGTAACGAAGCCTTAGACCTGATTTACCGTGAGCAGCCTGACTTGGTGATCCTGGATATAATCATGCCCCATTTGGATGGTCTGGGAGTCTTGGAAAAACTCCAGGATGATATTAAGAAACCTCGCGTGATTATACTTACTGCTTTTGGGCAGGAAAATATGACGCAAAGAGCTGTTCAACTGGGAGCAGATTATTTTATTCTCAAACCCTTTGACCTGGAAACATTAGGCAAAAGAATCCGCCAACTGCAGGGACTTATTCCTTTAGTAAAATATGAGAGTCCGGGAAATGGTGCAGCAACCGCCTCCCCCATTGCAGCGACCTCCTCTTCTTCGGCCCTTGGTGCGAATACACGCAATCTCGAAGTTGAAGTAACCCGTATGATCCATCAGATGGGTGTTCCCGCTCATGTTAAAGGATATCAATATTTAAGAGACGCAATCGTCTGTGTGGTTCAGGAGGTATCACTCCTGGGAGCTGTGACGAAAGAACTGTATCCCATGATTGCGGAAAAGTACAATACCACTCCCAGCCGGGTGGAGCGGGCTATTCGCCATGCCATTGAGCTGGCCTGGGATCGTGGTAATATTGAATTTATGAACCGCTTTTTCGGTTATACCATTAATGTGGACAGGGGCAAGCCTACCAATTCCGAGTTTATCGCTATGGTGGCGGATAAATTAAGAATGGCGAAAATGATGTAAATAAATCACCCTTTTTATCAATAAGACTATTGATTGGGAGGGTGTTTTTTATGGTTAAAAATAGTGGGTAAAAGTTTGCAACTCATATCAGGTATCTGACGGATAGTTTTAGTAAAATAGGGTGGGAGTGAGGGCAATGTCTGTGCAGACAATCGAAGCAATGGCCAAATGGGTGGAGGATAATATCGCCAAGAATCCAACCTTGACAGAAATGTCGGCATATGTGGGCTATTCCCCCTATTATTGTTCGGCGAAGTTTCACGAACATATCGGCATGACCTATAAGCAATTTCTGGCCCGGTGCAGGCTTAAGGCCGCCGCTGGTGATTTGGCCAATACCAATGATAAAATAACGGAAATTGCCTTTCGGTATGGTTATTCCTCATCCGAATCATTGACAAGAGCCTTTGTAGCCGCATTCAAATGTTCTCCGAGCCAATTCCGCAAATCTTCGCCGGATATACCGGTTTCAGAGGGATAAATGGTTGTTTAATTCTAGTTTCTTAAGGTGGGGGGACTTCATGTCAGACAAATTAGGCAGGAATGAAGAGTGTTGGTGTGGCAGCGGGCAAAAGTACAAAAAGTGTCATGCCAGCATAGAAGAAAAAATTAAAAGCTATGCCGCGAAAGGCTATGCGATACCGGACCGCAGCTTACTAAAAAACCAAAAACAGATTGAGGGCATCCGCGGGAGCAGTAAAATCAATATAGCCCTGCTGGACTATATAGGGGATTTTGTCGTCGAAGGTGTAACTACCGAAGAGCTTGATCGGCTCATCTATAACAAGACAAAGGAACTGGGCGGAATACCTGCAACCCTGAACTACAAGGGATATCAAAAAAGTAGTTGTATCTCTGTCAATGACATAGTATGTCACGGTGTCCCATCAAGGGGGGTAAGGCTGCGAAACGGGGATATAGTCAACATTGACGTTTCCACTCTCTACAAGGGGTTTTATTCAGATTCATCACGCATGTTTTGTATTGGTGAAGTCTCTGTTGAAAAAAGAAAACTTGTCACGGTGGCAAAAGAATGCACTGAGCTGGGAGTGCAAGAGGTTAAACCATGGGGATTTCTTGGCGATGTGGGGCAAGCGGTGAATGACCATGCCAAAAAGAACGGCTATACTGTTGTGAAAGAGATAGGCGGACATGGTATTGGGGAAAAGTTCCATGAAGATCCATGGGTGGGCTATGTATCTAAACGAGGTACAGGAATGTTGCTTGTACCTGGACTGATTTTCACTGTAGAACCGATGATCAATATGGGCAAGGCAGGAATAGTTCTCGACCAAAACGATGGCTGGACGGTTTATACAGCCGATGGCAAGCCCTCTGCCCAATGGGAAAAGACAGTTCTTGTTACGGATACAGGATGCGAAATATTGACGTATTAAAGCAGCATAGTTTGACGGTGGTTTCAGATTGAAGCCACCGTTTTTTCCTGTCCCGGTCCCCTTTTGCAGTGTAGGTGCACCCTCAGCCATTGCCTTAGTTGTGTGTAAGGAGAGTTTTTATTAAATAAAAGTTATAAAAAAATATTACATTTATTTAATTAGAACGCTATTTTATAAAAATTATTAAAGAGTTATAATAAGATAGATCAATTGGCAATAGTTACTTGTTTTTTCTGAAATTAAGCCAAAACGCAACATTATTTAAGAAACACCTGCAACAGTATTTGTGAAAAGGGAGGCAAAACAGTGTGAAAAAAATTAAATACAAAATACTATTATCTTTTTTAATTTCTTCAGGTCTTTTAATCGGGCTGTTCGGCGCTTATAACATTGTCAGTCTGATAGGCTGGAATCAGCTGGAGGGACAATCCATAAAAAAAATGCTGTATGATGATTACGATAATGTGATCAAAAGCGAAGTGGAGACCGCGGTCCATCTTGTGGATTTTTATTATAAACAATTCCAAGAGGGTCTGATGACAGAAGCAGAAGCCCAGGAAACGGCTAAAAAGGCAGTCAAAGGACTGCGCTATGGGAGCGAAGGATATTTTTGGATTGATGATGTTCATGGTATTCTCGTTGCCCACCCCATGCTTCCGGATCAGGAAGGAACGGATCGCCGGGAGCTGACCGATCCTAACGGAGTCAAGTTGATCCAACAGCTGCTCAAGGCGGCTCAGGAAAATGAAAACGGCGGGTATTCAGACTATATGTGGGAAAAACCCAATGATGTGGGGACAAACGAACTCAGCCCGAAACGAGCCTATTCCAAAGAATTTCAGCCCTGGAACTGGGTAATCAGCACGGGGAATTATGTGGACACGATTGATGCTTTGATAGAGGAGAAAAATCAGGAATTAGGGGACCATCTCAGGCAAATCGTCATGGTATCTGTTCTGATTACTGCCGCTGCCCTGATTATTCTGGCAGTCATTAGTTTACAAATCAGCCGGAGAATTTCCGATCCCCTCAACGCCCTGGTCAAGGCCTTCGAAAAAGATGCCAACGGGCAGATTTACATACAGGAAATCAACCATACTTCTCAGGACGAAATCGGCTTGCTGGCGAAAACCCTCAATGAACTGTCCGCTCAGTTAAGAAATTTTATCAGCGGCGCCCAAAACGGTGTACAAGATCTGACGCAACAAGCCAATGATTTCAATTCTTTGGCAGGGCGGGTAGAAGATACTGTCCAGGATTCGGCGGAAAAGACCGCCAGGATCAATGAATTGATGGAAGCGGTGGCAGCCTCTACCGGCGAAATCACCCGGGCTATTGAGGAGATTGATGCAGCATTGACCTCCATCTCCCAAAGAGCAGAAGAAGGGGCTGTTTCTTCCCATGAGGTAAGTGATAGGGCGCAAAAACTACAGGATGATTCCAACCATTCTATTAAAAAAACCAAGGCAATTTACGATACAACCCGTTCCGGTGTGGAACAGGCCATATCCGAAGTGAAAAAAGTAGAGGAAATGATTCACCTTTTAAGTGAGATAAACGCCATTGCCGATCAAACGGACTTATTGGCCTTAAACGCTGCCATTGAAAGCGCCAGAGCCGGAGAAGCCGGCCGAGGGTTTGCGGTTGTTGCCGATGAGATAAGAAAACTGGCGGAAAGTACGGCTTTGACCGTGCAAAAAATCGAAGGGATCTCTCGTCAGGTCATTGTTTCCGTGGATAAACTGGTGGACAATATCCGGCAGGTTCTGGTGTTTATTGAAGAAGATGTGCTCGCTAATTATGACAACATGGTAAGTGTAGGGGCGAAGTATGCCAGTGATGCCAAACATATCAATGCCATCATGCTGGAATTAAGTTCTACTTCCGAGGAAATCAGCGCGTCAACCAATGAAGTATCCACAAGAACAGGCGAGGTTTCCGGCAGTATTTCTGCAAGTGCCGAAAGCATTGAGGGGATTTTCCAGCAAACCGAAATGATCTTGGACCATATGAAGGAGATTAAAAGCAATTCAGAAAATAATTTGGCTACCGTGACAGATCTGAAACAGTATATCGATAAATTTAAAATTTAGATTAATGTCTGAAAGAAGGAGAAGAAAGATTTCCTCTTGATCGTCTATACTAATAAACAGAAGTCGTGATACTATGGAAAAAAGGAGGGGGGAAATAGTGGTGGGATTTTCGTTAATGATGGTTTTAGGAATAGCCCTAATAGTCCTTGTTTTGGTTATTGCCGGAATTGCCTTAGCAGTGCGCTCACAACATCGGAATGAAGAACCATCCGAGCAAAAGGAAAGGGGAAAAGGAATGATTAAGACTGTATACACTTATTTGATATTGTTTGCTACCTTGATGATGACTATCGGGGGCAGTGTGGCGGCCTTTATGGCTGTGGCGGATCTATTGGCTCCCCAGAGTTACTATATGTCTTTCGAAGAATATAAACGGAACCAGAGCTACGATAAAGGGACAACGGAAACCACGCCCCCTGCTGTGGAAAAAAGCGAAGAACAGCTCAAGGCAGATTACCAGACCATGGTGAATGATGAGAAAAACAGATCCAGGGAGCGGGCCTTAAACAGCTTAATCAAAAGCTTTGGCTGGATCGTCATCCCTCTGCCGGTCTTTATCTATTACCAGCGTCGTTTAAAGCCGGAATAAGAAACAAAAGTGTAGGCTATGAGTCCTGTACAGAAGTGCAGCCCAAGGGCATTTGAACCTTGGGCTGCTTCTTTTTGCCCGATTAGCTGTAAATTCGTAAGCGATTCCGAATTTGGGGTAAGTATGGAAACGTGGAGAAAAAGGAGCATGGCGGCTACCCCTAAAAGTAGTTCTGCCATGCTCCCTCTAGTTGTTTTTAGAAAATCACGCCTAAAGCAATAAGAATCAAGATAGCAATAGCGATAATGCCTACGCCGACCCCTACACCCATGCCGCCGCTGACTGGCATAACAGGTTGAGGACAACATGCTCCGCCCATTCCCATATTACCCATTCCGAACATAGTTTTACCTCCTAATATTTTAGATTTTCTTTAGAATACGATTCCTAAGGCAATTAACAACAGAATGATAACCACAATAATCGCAATACCTGCACCGAAATTAGAACCGCCTGCGCAACCAGTGCCTAATGCCATTTTGAGTTCCTCCTTTGTGTGAAGATACTATAGCTTATGAACTTTTACAGAAATTGCCACAATATGGAAATATTATTTTAAAATAAAATTAGGTGAAAAATATTTCTTTCCCGTGTGAAAAAAGCGAAAGGTTTTTGAATTGAAAACGTTTATATAAGTAACACATAGTTCAAGCTGACGTTTGGAGAGGAACATTTTACTGGATTGAGGAGTGAGGTCTGAGACAAAAGAATGAAGATTTGTGATTTATTTAACGAGGAGGGGTGGATTAAATGTGGTTTCTGGCCTGGGAAAACAGCGTACGCCGTAAAGGACAATCGGCACTCACAATGGCCATCACGGGGTTAACGGTATTAACCTTTGTGCTGACTTTTTCCGTACTCTTCACTTTACAGGAGGGGTTAAAGCTATCCAATGACCGGCTGGGAGCAGATATTATCGTTTTGCCCAATAAAAGCAACGCCGATGCCTTTCAAACCATCTTTACGGCTGAACCCGTTAATATTTATATGAATCAGGAGGTTACCCGGGAAATTGCACAAGTCAAGGGGATAGAGCAGCTCACTTCCCAATTCTTTACCCAGACTCTGGATCAGAGCTGCTGTTCAATAGGTGGGGCGACCCGTTTAGTAGGATATGATCCGGCGACGGATTTTATCTTAAAACCTTGGCTAAGCGAACACAATCTTAAGGCTTTGACGGATGACCAGGTTATTATCGGCGGCAGCCTTCCGGCTTTTTTGGGTAATCAAGCTTCAGTATTAGGCGGAGTGTTCACGGTGGCAGGCAGCTTATACCCGACAGGGAGCGGTATGGATGAGACCATCTTTATTAACATCAATGTTGCCAGAGAGTTAGCCCAGGATAGTCCCTACCTTCAGGGCCTGTGGAAGAAAGAAGCACCGGAAAAGCTTATTTCGGCAGTTTTGATTAAGACTTCCGCGGGCTATGAGCCGGCTCAAGTGGCTGAAGATATAAATAGCCTGGAGCTTGCCGTGGAAGCTGTGGCTACCAGTGAAATGGTCTCGGCTATGAGAACACAACTACTCATGGTCACGAGGCTGATACTTGGTCTTTGGCTCGCCCTGTTTTTTGTTGCCTGCTTAGCACTCATTGGTCGCTTCAGTGCTCTGGTCCGGGAAAGAAAAAAGGAAATCGGACTGCTTAGAGCCATCGGAGTGCAGAGGACAGAGGTCTTCAAACTCATCCTGCTGGAAGCATGGCTGCTGGCAGGGGCAGGGGGTGCAGCAGGCAGCATTGCTGGTGTGCTGGGAGTCAATTCGATTTTAACGGCGCTGAGAAGTTCCCTGGGCCTGCCGATGGGTCAGTGGTCCTGGAGCTCTGCCTTGGGAAGCGGTTTGTTAGGAATCTTCGTCGCTTTGTTCTTAGGGTTCATAGCCTCAGTGTATCCCGCATGGAAGAGTTCGCGGCTTGATCCGCAGGAAGCAATTGCCAGAGGGGAGATGGATTAGAATTGACTCTTTGCAGACTGGAGAAAGTCAGTAAAACCTATGCGATGGGTGAAGTGGTTTGCCCGATCAATGAAGTTTCCCTCACCGTGGACAAAGGTGATTTTCTGGCCATCGAAGGCCCCTCCGGCACGGGCAAGAGCACACTGCTGTATATTATGTGCGGGTTGTTAAGGCCTACCGGCGGAGACGTTTTCTTAAAGGATGAGAATCTAAGCAGCCTGCCGGATACCAAGGTGACAGAGCTGCGGAGAGACCTTGTCGGCTTTGTGTTTCAGGAAACCAATCTTTTGCAAGCATTAACGGTGGAAGGCAACTTGCGGTTTGCCCAAAGTGTTGGCAAGGGGAAGAAGCCGGATGAAGCAAAAATCTCCCGCTATCTGGAAGAGCTGGGGCTGAGTTCAAGACGGGATTTTCTGCCTGGCCAGCTCAGTGTGGGGCAGCGCCGCAGGCTGATTGTAGCCAGGGCCTTAATCAATGATCCTCAGCTTATTTTGGCAGATGAGCCGACCAATGACCTGGATGAGATGTGGGCAGGGAAGGTTATGGCTCTTTTGACCGGGGCTGTGGGGGGCGGTGGCGCTGTCGTTATGGTCACTCATAATCCCCAATGGGCTGAAAAAGCGACTAAACGCTATCTTATGCAAGAAGGAAGGCTTGTGGAGAATGGGCAGATATAACAGGATCATTGTCTTATTGCTGTTAGCTGTTTCTTTAACCTTGACCGCCTGCGCCCAACCGGCCGGCACTGGGGAACCGGTTCAGGGAGCGGGGACCGGTGCTCAGATTCAGAATCAGGCTCAGGCTCCTGCTGAGGAACCATCTAATGAGCCTGCCGGAGAGCCGAAGAAGATGCCTGAGGAAGCGCTCTATGTCTGTCAGTATACAACCAATCAGGTTGCGGTCATCGACTTAGCAACCGGTGAAACGGTCAGGGAAATTCCTGTGGGAGCCAAACCCATTGCTCTGTTACAATCTCCCGATGGTCACTATGTCTATGTAGCCAATAGCGGCTCTGGTGATGTGTACAGGATAAGCACCGTTTCCGGGGAGATAGAAGCCAGGATTGCCATGGGCAATCAGCCGGTGGCGATGGCGATTAACTCAGCCGGGGATAGGCTCTATGTCCTGGATTATTACCTCAACAGGGTGAGTAGTGTCGACCTGAAAATCCGCTCTATGGTAGGGTTCTATCCTTTAAATACATTTGGCTTCGAAGAAAGGATGGAGCCGCCGGACTGCTGCCATGATATTTTCGGAGAGCCCTTAGGCGCCGGCCGCAAACCCTCGGCTATCGTTCTTGATGAAGTGGAGAACAAGATTTATGTAGGGAATATGGGCACCTGGGATATAGCAGTCATCGATCTGCAGGAAGGAAAAGAGGTGGAGGCCTATGATGCTGCCTTTGGCATTAATGAGATGATTTTTGCCGGCTCGGCTTCCCGACTCTATATTTCCGCTGCCGGCAATGAACTGGATATTAATGATGCGATCTTAAGCATGGACTTGAAGGGAGGTGGTAAGACGGACAAGGTTAAAGTAGGTGAGAAGCCGGTAAGCATTGCTTCCTCCCCGGATGGCACTATTTTATATGTTGTTACTGAAAAAGAGGCGAAATTAGTCGGGCTGGATACGGAGACAGGCCAGGTTACGGGTCAGTGTCTCTTAAGCGGCCAGCCCGGTGATCTGGCTCTTTCCAAAGCTGGGGATAAGGCCTACATTGCCAATCTGCTGGAGGGTACCGTTTTTGTAGTGGATACCCGTAATTACGAGATTTTGGAAACCCTGCAGGCCGGTGTGACACCCAGAGCACTTGTTTATAGTGATCATCGGCAGTTTTAGCCGATAAGGGTGGCTCGGTAACCTTGGACAAGTGGTCAATCCGGTATTTAATGCATTTTTAAAGAGAAAAAAGGAAAGGGGACCTGGTCGATTAACGTTTATCTGGATAAAACCAAAAGTGTGGAAAGAAAGGAATGGGGGAAAGAACATGGAAAATGAAAAAAAGAAGGGTATCTCCAGACGTACTTTTCTCAAAACGACTGGTGCGGTAGCCACTACCGCCGCTATCGGCGGAGGGATCGGGTTGACGACATTGGCCGGTGATGTGGAGGCGGCTCCCGCCGATATCTCCAAGGCGGAGATTTTCACGTCCAGCTGTACCATGGAATGCCTGCATCACAATCTGAAAGCTCACGTGGTGGATGGAAAACTTGTCAAAGTGGAGAGCTGCGAGGCGGATGAAACGGTCGCCTGCCTGCGTGGTCTGGCCCGAACCCAATGGGTCAATCATCCCGAGCGGATCAAGATGCCGATGCTGCGGGATGGCGAAAAAGGCTCCAATCGTTGGCAGGAGATATCCTGGGACGAGGCCCTGGATCTGATCGTGGGAAAAATTAAAGAAACTCAGGCCGAACTGGGCAATCAAGGGATCTGCCTGCGTTCCTTTTCCGGTAACTTCGGCTCGCTCAGCAACGCTGTAGCGGCATCGTTCTTCAATTATTTGGGCGGATTTACCCCCGTTGTCGGTTCCCTCTGCTGTCAGGCTGTCACCGGGAGCATGACTCCCATCTTCGGCAGCCGTTACGAAGATACGCGGGATTCGATTCGGGATAGCCGTTATCTGCTGGCGTGGGGGAACAATCCCGCCGTCACCATGCAATCCTATTTTAAATGGTACCAGGAGGCCCAGGCTCAGGGGGCTAAGATGGTCACCATCGATCCCCGCTTCAGTGAGACGGCAGCTCAGTCAGATGAGTGGGTGCCGATCATTCCCGGCACGGATACGGCATTGGCTCTGGGGATGATCAAGATCATCATCGAGGAAAACCTGTATGATGGCGATTTCATCCGCGCCCACAGCAGTCTGCCTTTCCTCGTCGCGGAAACGAGCGGCAAGCCTGCCCTTCAGGACGAAGAAGATCCCACTTCCTTCCTGGTTCTGGACGAAGCAAGCGGGCAGATCACCCGGCATGATGGGCCCGGTGTTGTTCCGGCTTTGACGGTCAGGAACACAGACTGGGCAAGTCAATATAAGACCCAATTCGATATCCTGGCGGATGAATGCCGGCCCTGGACCCCGGAAGAAGTGGAGAAAGAGACCGATGTTCCCGCTGCGTCGACCATCCGGATGGCGCGGGACTATGCCACCATCAAGCCGGCGATGATCATCCAGAATATGGGCGGCTTCCAGCGCACGGAGTGGGGGTCCTACGCGGCGGCGGCGCATATGTATCTGGCGGTTTTGACAGGGAACATCGGCGGCCGCGGCAATGGCATCTGTGACGCCGGCGGGGTGACGACCTCTATCAAAGTGGGCAATGCCATCCCTTCGCCCAAGCCCCAAGGCGAGTTCGGCGCGGTGCGGGGAGCACGCTTTGGCCGGGATATCCTGGAAGATAAGCCCAATAAGATCGGGTTTCTCTGGACCATGACCAGCAGCATTATGACCCAAAACCCCAACACGGGCGCGGTAAAAGAAGCGCTGAAGAAGATTCCCTTTGTGGTCACAGTGGATAGCCTGATGACGTCCACCGCTCTCTATTCCGATCTCGTGCTGCCCTGCACCACCATCTTTGAAAGCGAAAATGTCCTCGCTTCTTCCCGCAGCCATTACGTGCAGCTGATGGAAAAAGCCGTTGATCCGCCTGGCGAGGCCCACGATGACTTGTGGATCTTTACCCAGCTCGCTAAAAGATTGGGCTTCGGCGACGCTTTCGACAAGCCGGTGGCCGAGCATATCAAAGCCGTCCTGGAGCCCACAGGGATCACCTATGAAGAGTTGCTGGAAAAGAAATGCATCAATCCCCTGCCGGAGGTCTATATACCTTTTGCCAACGGGATCTTCAAGACGCCGACCCAGAAAGCGGAGTTCTTCGTCTACGATTGGCATGAGAAGGGGTTCAACCCTATGCTCACCTATATCCGCGCTGAAGAGAGCGTCAAGGGGAATCCGGAATTGGCGGCCAAATATCCTCTGGCCTGCGTCCAACGCAAAATAAACCGTACCATCCATTCCACCTTCGGGTCCCTGCAGTGGTTGAACCAAGCTGTATCCGATGTTCCTCACGTTATGATTCATCCTGATGATGCCGGCCCCCGCGGGATCGCCCACGACGATTGGGTCATCCTTTACAACGACCGGGGCCAGCACCGCTGCAAAGCCAATGTCAGCGCCCATATCAAGCGGGGTGTCGTAACGGCGGAGAACGGCTGGTGGGAGCAGCAAGGCGGCAGCAGCAGCTATATCACCAGCGATTTTGTCGAACATTTAAGCGGCGGCCAAAGCTGCAACAATACACTGGTTCAAGTACGAAAGGAGGGCTAAAAAATGTCGGGACAAGTCGGCTTTTATATCAATAGTGAGGGATGTTATGGATGTCAGACATGCCAAGTGGCGTGTATGTCGGAGCAAAAAACCGCGCCGGGCGTGAGCTGGCGCCGCGTCCGTCAGTTGGACACGAACAATCCCCCTTCCCATGTCAACATTTCCATGGCCTGCAATCATTGTCAGGACCCGCAATGCCTGCTCAATTGCCCGGCCGGCGCTTACACGCGCCTGGAAAACGGCATCGTCTACCAGGATCACGCCAAATGCCTTGGCTGCCGGATGTGCACTTACGCCTGCCCCTACGGCGCACCTCAATATGATCCGGTGGAAAAAAAGGTCAGCAAGTGCAGCTACTGCAAAGAACGGGTGGAGCAAGGGCTGATGCCGCGCTGTGCTGAGGCCTGCCCGGGCGGTAACATCATCGTCGGCGATCTGGCAGAGCTTGAGGCCCGCTATCAGGGCGTGCGGGAGATTCCCGGCATTACGCCGAAGGCGGAAGTCACCAAACCATCGATCCTCATCAATCCGGCCAAGCCGCATAAAAATTAGGGAGGGAATCGGATATGCATAACTGGGAAATCCCGTTGGTCTTGTTTACCGTGCTGACTCAGTGGGCGGTGGGAATCGCCCTCATTTTGACAGTCGTAGAATTTTTCTTTGCTAAGTTGGTGGCCGGGGGCAGGGAGAAATTCCTGCGGCCGGCCGGTATGATGACCCTGCCTCTCGTCGGGGGAGGTCTCCTCTTTTCCGTCTTCCATCTCGGCCAGCCCTGGCAGGCGGTGACGGCTCTGAGCAATTTAGGAACAGCGGCTCTCAGTCTGGAAGTGCTGCTCTTTGCCTTGGTCGCTCTCCTGGCACTGGCCTACAGCTACATCTGGTGGAAGAAAGCCGATCAGGCCGGAGTGCGTAAATTGGCCGGCCTTGGGGTGAGTGTAGTCGGGCTGGCCGCTGTCGCGGTGAGCAGCAAGGTGTACATGTTGCCCGCCCGGCCGGCTTGGAACAGTTGGACGACGCCGGGAGCGTTCCTGCTGACCGCCGTTGTGCTGGGAACCTTCACCGTCCTCTTTTGCCTGGGCAGAAGTAAGGATAAAGAGGTGGCACCGGGCATCAAGAGTTTTTCGATGGTGGCTATGGCCGCCCTGGCCGCCGGGCTGCTGGTTTTATCCGGTTCCGGCGCTATGGCTGGTAATTCCGCTGAACAGGCCGCTGTGGCCTTGGGCATGTTTTCATCGCCGGTCTTTTACGTGCGGGCGATCTTAGGCGTCCTTGTGCCTGCAGCCTGTGTCGGCCTGGCCTTGCAAGCCGAGGGAAGGTCGGCCCTTTTGGGCCTCGGTTTGGCCGGTGTTCTGGTTGGCGAGATTTCGGGACGAATTTTGTTTTACGCTTCGACCATGGCGCTCTATCCCTGGTTTTAAGAATGCCAAGGGCAAAATAATAAAGCAATAACCAACAACTCTGAAGGGAACACCTTCTTGGTTGTTGGTTATTGTTATTAATAAGACAAGGGTTGATCAGGCTCTTTTGATACCACTGCTCATAAGCAGGGGTATTTTAACAAGTTCTCCTGCTTGTGTTGTCGACTTAAAAATACAGTCCTTTTCTTCCCTGATATCGATGTTTTCCAAGCCGGCTTCATTGAACCATTTGGTCATTTGGTCCGGGCTGAAGCCGGACCATAGATCTTTGTTGTTTTTGGTAAACAGATTGTAATTGTGAGAACCAAAATCGCCGATAATCAGCTGACCTCCAGGCTTAAGGGTTCTGGTCATTTCTTTGATCGCTTTACCGGGATCGTAAAGATGGTGAAGCACAACCAGGCAATACCCGATATCCAGGGTTTCACTTTCCAAAGGGATAGAATTTAAATCCGCAGGCAAGCACTGGATATGGCGGAGACCTTCGCGCTTAAAACGCTGTTGGGAGAAGTCAACCATCTTCGGTGAGATGTCGAAGGCGTAGGTTTTTTCAAGATTTACTGAGGAAGCAGCCTTCAGTGTAAACTGTCCGGTTCCTGAGCCGAAATCCCCAATGATTTGGGGGTCCTTATTGAGCACTCTGTTTAAAATAGCCTGATCCAGGTGAAAGGGGTAAAGAGAATTCCTGAACTCATCAAAAGAGAGGGCAGAGTTATCAAAGTAATGCTTAGCCTTATGGACGATCTCCTGTTCCGGGTCTTCCGGCCAGGCATCGATGCCGAACCAGCGGTATAAGACTGTGTATTCTTTAGGAGTGAAAAGGCCTTTGTTTATCTTTGTATAAGGAGTCATGATCAGTTTAATGAACTTGTTTCTTGCCCGATTCAATAAAGAGGTATAGGCTGACACGCTGATTCCCATAACTCTGGCAGCGTCGTCATAGGACAATCCTTCGATTTCGCGGAGGAGCAGTGCGGTTCGCTGTTCACTTTTCAATAGATTTAAAATCTTATAGATTTGTTTGGCTGTCTCTTTATTTTCAATGGCCGCCAGTGGCTTGGAAGATTCATCTTCACACTCGAAGGCATCCTGAAGCAGCAGCTCTCTGCCGCCCCTGCGTTTGTTTTTACGCCAATAATCATGACAGAGATTCCTGGCTATGGTATGCAGCCAAGGGGAAAGATTATGCTCTGATCTTGTGCCAAGATTAACGAAGGCACGCAAAAAGGTTTCCTGTGCTAAATCCTGGGCGCAATCTTCGTCCTGGATCAGCCAGCGAATAAAATTATAGATGCAGGGATAATATTGCATGAAAACATCATCGAATTTAAATGGTTGTTCGGCTAAATCTGTAGACATTATCCCTCACCCCTTAAAATGTAATGATTGAACCGAATATTATAATAGCCAATAAGCTAGGAAATTACAATTCAAAGCCGAAAGTCAAATCTGACTCCTTAGTGTTATTATAACTTATATTTAAAATTAGTACACTCTATTACGTCCCTCGTTCTTGGCCTGATATAGATTATTGTCTGCCATAGCTATCAACTCCGCGATGTTGACAACTCCGGAATCTTTGAAGATCGTCTGGACGCCTATACTGCAGGTAATATTTATGGCTTTTCCTTTAAAATAAAAGGGATAATGTTCAATTGCTTCTCTGAGTCGGTTGGCAATGCTTCTGGCGACTTTTTTGCCACTGCCGGGCAGACAGATGAGGAGTTCGTCGCCGCCGTACCGGGCAACCCAGCCGCTTCCTCTGCGGAGCTGTTTTTGCAGGAGCAGAGCCAGTTTTTGAAGCACCTGGTCCCCTGCCGCGTGTCCATTTTGGTCGTTGATCTTTTTAAAATAGTCGATATCTATAAAGAGAATACTTAAGGGCCGAGCCAGTTCAAAAGAACTTTGTATATCAATAGGCAGCCGTTCGTCGATATAGCGGCGATTATAAAGTTTGGTAAGGGAGTCCGTGATCGCCATTTCCTTGATTTGATGGATGGATAAATTTTCGAAGTGGTAAGATTCCAGGCTGAAATACGTATTTTGCCGGATAAGTTGTTTGAATTCCAATGAATAAGGTCTGCCGGCAATGAGGACGGGTATTGTAGTTATGGTAGTGAGGGAGTTATCACTTAACAGAACTCTGAAGGCAGCATTGGCAGAATGGTAGAAGCCAGTGTCAAGCTTATTAAGATGATCAGTAGAGAGATTCAGCTTATACCCGCTCTTCGCGCTCTCATAAATGATCTTATGGTCAGTGTCGGTAATGCAAATCGATGTATTTGCCGATTCCAGTGCCTGAATGATGGTTAAGGCTTCTGCTAAAGTGTTAAAAACCATTTGTTATTCACCTTTCTCTCCGGAGTATAAGGAAATGACGCGCCTATGCGCGTCATTTTGAGAATCGGTTGATGTAATCCGCAAACTATTCTGGTCTTTTCCATACATTCTATATAAATATAAACATAGATTCACAAGGCTGGTAACCATGAATAAAAGCCCCTTATTTACACATAATAAATGTATTCTGGGATATTGTACATCAATCGTGGATTTAAGTCAATACATCAATAATGTGTGTGATATTATTTTACACACGAACAAAATGTAGAAGGGGCAGAGTATGAAAAAATCCTATGAAATAATCCGCGGGCTTCGCGAAGATAAAGATTTGAGGCAACGGGATATTGCGGAAGTTATTGGCACAACCCAACAGCATTATTCCAGATGTGAGCAGGGAGAATGTGATCTTCAGACCCGGGCAATTATTAAATTGGCTGATTTTTACGATGTTTCAACAGATTATCTTTTAGGCAGAACGGAATGCCGGCAAGGGATTGACGCATTGAATCAATCTGTGGTGGGAGCTTATACAACCGGACGCCTTTTAACGGAAGTACTCTCCTTAAATAATATCGGACGTCATGCTGTAATTGAGTATATCGGACTTCAGAAACTTAAAGAAAAAGTTTATGAAACAAGAGAATAAGGCAACCGCAGGAAACAGTTTTTCCCCGCTCTTTACGTCTATAAGAATAAAGGAAAAATGAGGCAGACGGATAAAGAATATGGATAAGGAGGGAGAACAGGTGAAAGGGCAAAAGATGGGTTTGGCTCTGGTGATGGCGTGTTTGCTCACTCTTCTGGGCTGGAATGCTTACCAGACGAAGACCATAGCAGCAAGCGGCGATGAAAAAATAGGAGCAGAAAGTCCGCAAAAGGTAGGGCAGGAGGCGCCGGTGGAACCGCTGCCGACTGTGGGTTCTTTTGAAAACTTCAAGAAACTGATGGCGGAAGCCGAGTCGCGCACCAGGAATGTTGTGATGTACAGCGGTGGCGATATAGCTGCTGCTGAGAGTAGCCCGAAGGCTTCAGCCGCTTCTTCGGCAGGGAATCTTTTAAACGGTAAGCTGGATTATTCCGGAACCAATGTTCAGGTCCAGGGGGTAGATGAGGCCGATACGGTTAAAACAGACGGGAAATACATCTATAAGCTCACCGATAATCAGCTGATCATAGCCAAAGCCTATCCGGTGGAAGAGATGGAAGTTGTTGCTGCTCTGCAGTTTGACGGGGAAGTTCATCCTCTGGAGATGTATGTGGACGACCAGTATCTGACCGTTATTCTCAACCAAAACTATGCTTGGCGGCAAGTTTATCCGGCACCGGCTCCTCCTTTTGAAAACAGTGTCAAGGTTCTGATCTATGATCTGGCTGATCCCAGCAATCTGAAGCAGGTCAGGGAACTGGAGCTTGACGGAAGCTATCTTTCCTCAAGAAAAATCGGCGATACTCTCTATCTGGTCAATAATAAATACATTCCCCTTTACCGGCTGCAGGAGCAACCGGAGGCACTGCTGACCCCCGGCTATCGGGACAGCCTGGAAGGCGGGGAGATTCAGCGGATCGGTTATGAAGAAATATGCTATTTTCCGGGGTCCCCTCAACCGAATTACCTGCTGATTGCCGGAATTGATCTCGGCAACCTGAGTACCAAAAAGACGGAAGTAAAAACTTATCTGGGAGCCGGTGAGAATATCTACAGTTCTTTAGAAAATCTCTATGTGGCCGTACCCGAGTATAAATACGAGCAAGTCCAGCCCCTTCCGGAGCCGGCTGATACGGCAGGCAGCAATACCTCTGCCATGTCCAGAATGATTGCGGTCATGCCGGCGGAAGTGAACACCAGTGTTTATAAATTCAACTTGCAGGCTGGAGATACAAAGTATTTGGGGATGGGCAGCGTACCCGGCAATATCCTCAATCAGTTCAGCATGGATGAACATAACGGCTATTTCCGGATTGCAACCACCCTTCAGAAATTGCCGGTTCGGACAGGAGAAGCGGAACTGACCAATAATCTTCATATTTTGGATCAAAGCATGAAGCAAGCAGGGAAAATAGAAAACATCGCTCCCGGAGAGAAAATTTATTCGGTTCGTTTTATGGGGGATAGGGGCTATATGGTCACCTTTAAAACAGTAGATCCCTTGTTCGTTCTGGACTTAAAAGATCCCAATCATCCCGCTGTTCTCGGTGAACTTAAAATCCCTGGTTACAGCAATTACCTTCATCCTTATGATGAGAATCATATTATCGGCTTTGGGAAAGAGGCCATAGAAGTGGAAGATCCGCACTGGTCGGGTGAAGGAACGGTGAAAAATGCCTATTACCTTGGCATGAAGGTGGCTCTCTTTGATGTCAGTGATGTGAACAACCCCCAGGAGAAATTTAAAGTTGAAATCGGGGACAGAGGAACGGAGTCGGAATTGTTCTGGAACCATAAAGCCCTTCTTTTTGATCGGGAAAAAGGCATCCTGTCCTTCCCGGTGACCGTTTGCGATATTGACCCGGCCACCGTCAACAAAGACGATTATCTGGCTCAAAAAGACCCGCGCTTGGCCTATGGGCAGCCGGTTTTCCAGGGAGCTTTTGTTTATGATCTTTCCGCTGAAGAGGGCTTCACCCTGAAAGGGATGATAACCCACCATCCTCCGGGAGAAGTGGTGAATCTTCAAAATACTGGGCGCTATGATTACAACCGGGATATTTCCCGCAGCCTCTATATCGGAGATACACTTTACACCTTATCCAACAGCTATCTGCAAGCTAATGATTTAAACACCATGGAGGAGCAGGGGAAACTGGAGATTCATAACTAGATAGGAACGTTTGCGCGGGCGGCTGCAGCCGTCCGCTTTTTTTGCTTATAAAGGATTTCAGGGCGGAGACTATCCCGTGGCTTCGTTTCAGGGACCCAAGACAGTATGTTATAATAAATAGTGAATGGACAGACTAAATAAGATCGATAGTTGGGGAGATGAAACAGATTATGAGTGATCAATCCAGCCAACAAAGGACCGGCGCCATTGAGGACGCCGGACTGGAAGAGAAATGCATAGAGAAAGAAATCGTTTTTGCCGGGCGCATGCTGCGAATGGACCGGGATAGGATTCGTTTGCCCAATGGTGCGGAAGCCACCCGGGAAGTGGTGAGGCACCCGGGGGCGGTGGGAATTTTACCGTTTAAAGGGGATGAGCTGCTTTTGGTCCGTCAATATCGTTATCCTATCCAGCAGGCCATTTTAGAGATACCGGCAGGTAAGCTGGAGCCGGGGGAAGAGCCGCTGGTCTGCGCCGAGCGGGAATTGCGGGAAGAGACAGGCTATCGTGGCACTTTGGAGCATTTGGTCAGCATCTATACCACTCCGGGTTTTACCGATGAAATCATTCATCTTTATAAGGCAACGGACTTGGTCTGGGATCCCTTGCAAGCTGATGAGGATGAATTTCTCAATGTGGTGAATACACCTTGGGTCCAAGCTAAAGAAAAGGCTTTATCAGGTGAGCTTAATGATGCCAAGACCATGCTGGCCATAATTTTGCTAGCGGGTAAAGAGCGGTGAAGCATTACTACACGGATCTTCATATTCACATCGGCCAAAGCTTAGATGGCAAAGCAGTCAAGATTACTGCGGCCAAGACCATGAATTTGCCCGGAGTCATCCAGGTTGCCCGTGATATCAAAGGCCTTGCCATGATCGGGGTCATCGATGCCCAATCGCAGGGTGTGCGGAAGGATTTCCGCACCTTGCTTCACGAAGGGGTACTCCAACCTCTGGAGGGGGGAGGATATGCCGCCCAGGGGTTGATCATTATTCCGGGTACGGAAATCGAACTCTCTTTGGGCACGGGCTCCGCTCATTTTCTTGCGTATTTCCCAACCTTGAACCACCTGGAAAGCTATATCCATAAATTGCAGCCTTATGTGAAGAACTGGCAGCTCAGCTCGCAAAAAGCTCATCTGGGTGTGGAACAATGGCTGGAGGCTGTAGCGGCTGGGGAGGGTATCTGGCTGCCCGCCCACGCCTTTACACCCCACAAGGGGATTTATGGCAATTGCTGTGAGAGCTTGCTTGATGTATTGCCGGGAATGCCTCTTGCCCTGGAGATTGGTCTGAGCGCGGACCGGCAAATGGCACGTTCCATCCGTGAATTGGGTCAGGTGGTGCTTTTCAGCAATTCAGACGCCCACTCTCTGCCCAAGATCGCCCGGGAGTATAATCTGCTGAGTTTAGCCGAGGGCTCCTTTCTGGGACTGCAGGAACTGGTCTATAAGGTTAAGGGGGAAGTTTTGGCCAACTATGGGCTGCCCCCTGTGTTTGGCAAATACCACCGAACCTATTGCCTGGTTTGTGAAAAGGTCGTTGAAGGGGAGCCGCCTTTGTTGGAATGTCCTGCTTGCGGGAGCCGGCAGGTGGTTATGGGTGTATTGGATCGCTTGGTCAGTATTGCCGATGCCGAAATTCCGCCTGAACCGGATCCGCGGTATATTTATCAGCTGCCCCTTAAGGATTTGCCGGGAATCGGGCCAAAAATGGTGCGGAATTTACTCCAGCATTTTGGGACGGAAATGAATGTGCTTCATCAGGTCCCCGGAGAAGAGCTGGTGAAGGTAGCGGGAGAAAAGGCTGCCCGCTGGATAGAGCTTTCCCGCCAGGGAAAACTTCTCTTTCAGGCAGGTGGGGGAGGAGTATTTGGCAAGGTAGTGGACATACTTTCCTAACTTTCCGAATAGGATGTCTATAGAGGATGTCGGCACATGATTCCAGTGTGCCGGGAGCCATGGTGTGGCTATAGACAGGAGGCTGGGAGGTATGCGTAAACTTGGCGAGCATATCCGACAATATTGGGTGATTTATCTGGCTCTGGTCAGTGTCTATCTGGCAGGAGTCATCTTCGGAGCAGTGGGTGTGGGAGCGTTAAACACTGGAGAAACTCAGGAACTCAGCGGCTTTCTGGACAAGCTGCTGGCCGGCCAACCCACCACTCTTGACACCAACTTCCTTATTCAGCTGGCCAGGGAGCAGTTTATCATTATGGCCGGTATCTGGTTGCTTGGTTTGACCGTCATCGGGACCCCCTTGATTTTTCTCATCGTCTTTACGAGAGGATTTGTGTTTGGCTTCACCTTGAGCTTCATTATTGGCATGAAAGGCCTGTGGGGGTTAGGACTTGTCTTGATCTCCATCTTGATTCCGGCCTTGGCGGGGATACCCTTTCTCCTGCTGGGGGCGGGTTTGGCGACCATCTTCTCCATGATGCTCTTAAAAGGTAAACAAGTTGGCGAGTCTTTGCGGCGGGAGTTTATGTATTATTCCGTAGCCACTGTTCTGGTCTCTCTGGGAGCTGTCTTCGTCGGTGTTTCCCAAGGGTATTTCTCTATTTTAGGCGTGCGTTTCTTTAACCTATGATAAAGTTGCCCATAATAAAATAATGATCCGCAGCAAATAAATGCTGAGAAGGCAAAAGCCGGGATACAGGTCGGCTGCCTTCCCGGCATTTTTTTTTATTGTGCAATTCTTATTAAATTTGTCGGGAAATAAATAGAAAATATATTGATTAATAAAGTTAGCGGTGGTAAACTATACCTAGTTAGCGTTGCCTTACTGTATTCTGTGGATTAAGGAGTGATCATAATGACAACACAAACTGTTGGTCTCCCGATTGGAAATATGAATGGATCCGCTTTGGCACCTGTTGCAGGTTCAATGCCCTTAGCCATGGTAGCCCCCGGTGAGGAAGTCAAAGTCGTTTCTATCAAAGGAAGAGACAACACCAAACGCTTTTTGGAAAACTTAGGCTTTGTAGAAGGGGCAGTGATCTCCGTGGTCACTGAGCTTGCCGGTAATGTCATTGTTGCTGTTAAGGATACCCGGGTTGCAGTGAATAAATCCATGGCAACACGGATTCTTACGGTTAAAGTATAAAGAGCAGAAAGAGCTCGGCAATGAAGATTGATGAAAGACAATGAAGGAGGAACTGGAATGTCTACCCTGAAGGATGTGAAGGTAGGTCAAACAGTAACGGTAGTAAAGCTCCATGGTCAAGGAGCTCTCAAACGCCGCATTATGGACATGGGTCTGACGAAAGGCACGGAGGTATTTGTGCGAAAAGTAGCACCTTTGGGAGATCCCATTGAGCTGAATGTTCGGGGGTATGAGCTTTCCATTCGTAAAGAGGATGCCGCCAATATCGAAGTTGAGTAGTAGGATTTCTATTTTTTTGACCCATAGTTAGTTGATGCTAACTTTTTAGAAGGAGGAAAAAAGATGCCATTGAAAATTGCACTGGCAGGGAACCCTAATAGTGGAAAAACAACTCTGTTTAATGCTCTTACGGGTTCTAACCAAACTGTAGGAAACTGGCCAGGAGTGACTGTAGAGAAAAAAGAAGGCAAGCTCAAGGGACATAAGGATGTAACCATCGTTGACCTGCCGGGAATTTATTCCCTCTCGCCCTACACCCTGGAAGAGGTCGTCTCCCGGAATTATTTAATCGGTGAAAAGCCGGACGCTATTATTAATATTATTGACGGCTCGAATTTGGAGCGGAACTTATATCTTACAACCCAACTCACTGAGATCGGGATTCCTGTCATCATTGCCATTAATATGATGGACATCGTCAATAAGAATGGTGATAAGATCAATATTGAAAAGCTCTCCAAGTCTTTAGGGTGTGAAATCATGGAGATTTCCGCTCTTAAAAGAATGGGAATCTCTGAATTGGCTGATAAAGCGGTAAAGACAGCACAAAATGCTCAAAGCCGTCCTGCCAAACTTGCCTTTCAACCGGAAATCGAAGAAGCACTCAAGGCGATTAGCAGCAAGCTGCCGGGAGGCATCGCTGAGGAACAAAAACGCTGGTATGCCATAAAGTTCTTCGAACGGGATGAAAAAATTCTGGAACAAATGACCGCTGTGAATGTGGAAGAGGTTATTGTCGCTGTGGAAGATGCTCTGGATGATGACAGCGAATCCATCATCACCAATGCCCGGTATAATTTTATTACTTCTATTATAAAAGGAAGCTATGTGAAGAAGAGTTCCTCTAAAATCACTACCTCGGATAAGATCGACAAGGTGGTAACCAATCGCTGGCTGGCTTTGCCTATTTTTGCCGTCATCATGACGTTGGTCTATTATATCGCTATTACGACAGTCGGTGATATACTCACCGGATTCACCAATGATACCCTTTTTGGAGAATGGATCAGCGAGCCTTTGGCCGGCTGGTTTGAGGAAATCGGTGCAGCCGGTTGGCTGGCCGGACTTATCGTGGATGGGATCGTCGGTGGGGTAGGGGCGGTACTGGGCTTTGTTCCCCAAATGCTGGTTCTTTTCTTCTTGCTGGCTATTCTTGAAGAATGCGGCTATATGGCGAGGATCGCCTTTATCATGGACCGGATCTTCCGTCGCTTTGGCCTCTCCGGGAAATCCTTTATTCCTATGCTGGTTGGTACCGGGTGCGGTGTGCCTGGGGTTATGGCCACCCGGACCATTGAAAGCGATCGTGACCGGAGAATGACCGTTATGACCACCACCTTTATGCCTTGCGGCGCCAAGATGCCTATCGTCGCCTTGATAGCCGGTGCGGTATTCGGCGGTGTATGGTGGGTCGCTCCCAGTGCTTATTTTATCGGAGTCGCGGCCATCGTCATTTCCGGCATCATTCTCAAAAAGACCAGCCGTTTTGCCGGAGACCCTTCTCCCTTTGTCATGGAATTGCCTGCTTATCATATGCCCACCGCGGGAAGTGTCCTGCGCAGCACCTGGGAACGGGGCTACTCCTTTATTAAGAAAGCCGGAACCATCATCTTGCTAGCCAGTATCTTTATTTGGTTCCTGTCCTCTTTCGGTATGGTTGAAGGCTCCTTCCAGATGGTCGAAGATATGGATGCCAGTGTTCTGGCCGCTATTGGCGGTGTTGTCGCACCGATCTTTGCTCCTCTTGGCTTCGGCACCTGGCAAAGTACGGTAGCAACCATCATGGGCTTGGTTGCTAAGGAAGAAGTGGTCGGCGTGTTCGGGGTTCTTTACGGAGTATCAGGAGATGCTCTGGGCTTGGTTGAAGAAGGGGCTTTCGGCAGCCTGGGCGCTATCGCCGCTCACTTCACAGCTCTTTCTGCTTACTCTTTCTTGGTCTTTAACCTCCTGTGCGCTCCTTGCTTTGCAGCTATCGGAGCCATCAAAGGGGAAATGAATGATATGAAATGGACCTGGTTTGCCATCGGTTATCAAATGATCTTTGCTTATGCCATTGCTTTCCTGGTATTCCAATTTGGTTCTTTGTTCAGCGGTGCGGGATTCACAGTAGGTACAGCCGTCGCAGCCCTTGTCTTCGCAGGGTTATTGTATCTGCTCTTTAGACCCGGCCGGCCTACCCCGAGAGTCAGCGGGATTCCTGTTAAAGGGTGAAACCTATAGGCGGGTTTGATTTTTAGGATAAGAAGGTGAATGCTATGCTTGAGTGGATCAGCTCCAATGGTGTGAATTTAATTATCGGTGCCGTTCTTCTTGCTGTCATTGCTCTGGCGGGTCGCAATGTGTATAAAACGAGAAAGAGCGGTGGATGCTCAGGATGCTCAAGCAGCTGTGGCTGTGGAAGCGGAGGTTGTGAGTCAAATAAAGTAGAATAGTCAAAACCAATGTCTAAAGAACATTATAACGAAAGCCGCTGCTGTGTATCAGTCAGCGGCTTTTTCATAATGCTAAAGTTTGATGGCGAACGATTGATTTTTCTGCTTAATTATACTATGCTTTTAGAGAGAGCCCAATTATTGCAGGAAGTCTGTCTGAAATAATTATAAAAAGGAGCTATTGCCATGAGTATTCAGGAATCCGGCGAGATGTATCTCGAGACTATTTATATACTTCAGAAGAAAAAAGGCGATATTCGCTCCATTGATATTGCCCATGAGCTTGGTTATACTAAGCCGAGCATAAGCCGTGCGGTAGGAATTCTTAAGAAGAATGACTATATTGAAGTGGATTCTTCCGGCGTCATCACCCTGACCGATGAGGGTGAGAAGATCGCTTCCCGCATCTACGAACGCCATGATATCCTTACCCGGTATCTGGTTTATTTAGGCGTGGATGAAGAGACGGCCGCTCAAGACGCTTGCCGTGTGGAGCATGTCATTAGTCAGGACTCCTTTGAGAAAATGAAAGAAGAGTATCACAGACGCATGAAAGAACAGAGTTAAGCAAGAGTGTTGTGTGTACAAAGGGCCGCTGCCCAATGAACTGTATAGTTCGTTGAGCAGCGGCCCTTTTAAATTAACATCCTTTTCTAAATTTAAGAAGGGTATTGACGTACTTATCTATGAGTGTCAGAATATTCATAATAGTACGAAATGAATGGCTATTCATTTCTGGAAAGGAGAGAGGGCATGTTTGATTTTCTCTTGACCTCAGAGCAAAAGCTCCTGCAAGAAGAGGCGGCGCGCTTTGTCAAAGAAAAGGTACCCAAACAGCTGATCTTAGCGATGGATGAAGAAAAGGTGATCTATCCCAAAGAGTACTTAATGGACCTGGGTCAGGCCAGACTTCTGGGGTTGCGCTTTGCTGAGCGGTACAGCGGACGAGGGCTGCAATGGGTGGATGAAGTTTCAGTTCTCGAAGAGATCGGGGTTTTGGGTACGAGTTTGGCGTGCCTTTATTCCTTACCTTCCATCGTCGGCGAAGCCATTAATCATTTTGGCTCAGAGGTGCTGAAAGATCGTTATTTAAAGCCTACTTTAGAAGGAAAGCTGTACACTGCTGAAGCATTGACTGAGCCGAGAGGAGGATCGGATTTTTTTGGGGCAACGACTTTAGCCCGGCGTGAGGGGGATGTCTATATTCTCAATGGGCAAAAGCGTTTTGTGGTGGGAGCAGAGGGGGCCGACTATTTTATGGTTTATGCCAAGACCGATCCGGAAGGACCTGCCCATCAGAGTATCAGTGCCTTTATCGTAGACCGTGGTCCCGGAGTGGAAGTGGAACATATCTACGGCTTAATGGGAACCCGTGGAGGCGGGGCAGGCCGGGTAGTTTTCAAGGATGTAAAAGTTCCTGCCGAAAACCTTCTCGGTGTGGAAAACGGTGCGGCAGACATTTTTTATCAGATGATGATCCCGGAACGGTTAACCAGTGCCGCGGGAGCTTTGGGGATGGCCCGGGCGGCTCTGGAAGTAGCTTCTGATTACAGCACCAGGCGCAAAGCTTTTGGCAGAAAAATTAAAGATTTTCAAGGGGTCAACTTTAAAGTGGCTGACTCGATCACCCGCCTGGATGCAGCCCGCTCACTTGTTTATACCACCGCCCGGGCCGTGGATTCTGGAGTGCCGGGCCATGTGGCACGCCGTTTGGTCTCCGAGGCGAAAAAGTTCGCCACGGATTCGGCCTGGGCAGTGGTCAACGATGGGATGCAGATCATGGGGGGGATTGGTTATACCAATGTCTTCCCCATCGAGCGATTGCTGCGGGATATCCGTCTCATCATGATTTGGACCGGTACCAATGAAGTGATGAATCTCATTATCCAACATGAGTATTACAAAGAACGCCGGGGGAATTTACAATTCCATCGCTCCCTAGAAGAAGATGCGGTGAATGCTCATTTGACGGAGGAAAAAGTATATGAGTAGTTGCCCATAAGGTCGATGAGGCCGCAAAAGGTTTGGCTCATGGCTGGAGAAAGATAAAAGCGGTGAGCTCATTATAGAAATCAGGGTGTCCGGGATTAAGGGTTAGAGGAAAAGAACCATGTAATGGAAGCGGGAGGTATACTCATGAGTCAGGAAAATAAAAGGCATGAATTTCCCTGGAGAGCTCAATACGACCAACAGGTTCCCCATTACCTAAGCTATCCTGAAGAGACGGTGGATGGGTTATTCCGCAAAAGTGTGCAAAAGAACTCCGGAGAGGTTGCCCTAATCTATTTTAATAAGAAAATGAGTTACAGTGATTTGGGCAATAAAGTTGAACGCCTGGCAGGTTCCCTGCAAAAGCTGGGTATTGATCCCGGGGATCGGGTGGCCCTTTTGCTGGCTAATTGTCCCCAATACGTGATTGCTTATTACGCTATCCTTGCCATTGGCGGGGTGGTCGTTCCTGTCAATCCTCTCAGTACCGAATCAGAATTATTGCATATTTTTCGGGATGCTCAGGTCAAAGCAGCCATTTGCCTGGACCTTCTGGCCGAGCGGCTGGAAAATGTGAGAGACATTTGTCATCAGGCCGGAGAGACCCAATTGCTGAAGCATACCTTCTATACGGCTCTCAATGAGTATATGCCTTTTCCTCTTAAATTTCTTTATCCATTCACACGGAAGCTGTCCCCGGGAGGTAAGGAACGCCTCAAAGTTGCCGGGAGGTTTAAGGATCTGCTGAATGAGGGCAACGGTCCCGTGCTAAAAGATTATCCGTCCCAAAAAGTGGATGTTCGTAAGGATATAGCGGTCCTCATCTATACCGGCGGCACTACCGGACGCCCCAAGGGAGTGATGCTTTCCCATTATGGTTTGCTTGCCAATGCTTATCAGGCGATAGCCTGGGTTCAAATGGGCAGCAAGGATCGTTTGGTCACTGTTCTCCCGGCCTTTCATGGGTTTGGCATGTCCGTGTGCATGAATGCTCCCTTATTCTCCGGAGCTTCAACGATTCTGATTCCCCGCTTTGAAGCGAAAGATGTCCTGAAAGCCATTCACAAGCATAAGCCCACGTATTTTGCCGGAGTTCCGACGATGTATATAGGCATGATTAATTACCCCCAATTAAAACGCTATAGCCTTTCCTCCTTAGTGGGGTGTTTCGTGGGGGCGGCTGCTCTGGCCCCCGAGGTTAAACGAAGCTTCGAAGAGCTTACCGGAGCCAGGCTGATGGAGGGATACGGTCTCACTGAAGGGGTCAATGCCCTCTGCTGCAATCCCTTGCGGGGGGAAAACAGAACCGGCAGCATCGGTTTTCCTTTCCCGGATGTGGACTTTAAAATCAGGGACATTGACACCGGTGAAGAGGAGCTGCCTCCCGGTGAATCGGGAGAACTGGTGATTCAGTGTCCGGACTTAATGCTGGGCTACTATAACCGGCCGGAAGAGACGGCCTACGCTTTAAGGGATGGCTGGCTATACACCGGAGATATCGCGACCATGGATGAAGACGGGTATTTTTATCTTGTGGACCGTAAAAAGGATATGATTATCACCGGTGGCTTCAATGTCTATCCCCGGGAAGTAGAGGATGTGCTGTATGAACACCCGGCAGTCAGGGAGGCCTGTGTGATCGGGGTTAAGGACGGTTACAGCGGGGAAAAGGTAGTGGCTTTTGTCAGCCTTAAAGATGGAGCTGCCGCTACAGAGCAGGATGTCATCGCCTTTTGCCGCAAACACCTGGTCCCTTATAAAGTTCCTAAAACCGTAGAATTCCGTACCGATTTACCTAAGACGGCTATTGGCAAGATCCTGCGCCGGGCCTTACGGGATACTCCTCCTGCAGAAGGGGAAGCAAAACAGAGTGCCAAGGAAGCGGCAGCGACGAAGTAGCTGTAAGTCAGGAGGATGCCCCATGATGGAATGGAGTGTGCCTGAAGAGCAAAGAGATTCCCTGAGCTTACTGTTGGAGGAATCCGCGCTTAAGGGCTTAAAACGCAAAACCCGCTATCCCAATTACCGTTTTTTGGGAATACTATGTTCCTATTTTCCGGAGGAACTGATTATGGCCTTTGGCCTTGAGCCCCTGCGCCTTTTGCCGGATTCCGCCCAGCGGACCCCTGGGGAGCTGCCTCCTTTTTCCTGCTCTTTGGCCCGGGGGATTCTGGATATGGAGTTGCAGGGCCGCTGGGAAGACCTGCTGGGGGTCGGCTTTGTCCATACCTGTGATACCATGCAGTGTTTAAGCGGTATTTGGGAGTTTGCCGGCCAACAAAACATCGTCAACATGGTTCCTCCCGTCATGCTTAAAGCAGCCGGGGCCAATCAGTATTATCAGGAGGAGGTCAAAAGGGCCTGGGAGCAATTGCAAAAACTGACCGGTCATGAGCCTACAGAGGAAAGTCTAAGGGAAGCCATCCGCCTATGCCGGCGCATCAGGGAAAAAGTCAATGAGGTGGAAGAGCTGCGGGAGAAACTGCCTTCCCCCCTGACGGCGGCCCTGCTGCGGGCCGGGCAGCTTATGCCCAGGGCGATCTATGCAGAGGCCCTGGATGAAGTGCTCCCTGAACTCTATGCCAGGGCGGAGGAATCCGGTTCAAGGGCACGCCTGATGGTCTCGGGGGCTGCTCTGGAGAATGATCAAGTGTATGCCATGATCGAGGAACTGGAGGGGCGGGTCGTGGTGGATGACACTTGTACGGGTTACCGCCACTACTCCGGGCCCCTGATGGAGGAGTCGGCTGACCCCTGGTATGATCTGGTGAAGCGCTATGAGGATATGCCTCCCTGTCCCTGTAAGAATCAAAGCCTCAATGCCCGCCTGGAGTATTTGGGGAATTTAGCCTCCCGGCGGCAGGTGGAAGGTGCGGTGCTGGTCATCCGCAAGTATTGCGAACCCCATGCCTGGGATGCGGTTCCCTTGGCGGAAACCCTCCAGAACCGGGGGATTCGTACCTTGGTTCTGGAACTGGAGGGAGCGGAGGCAGGGGGACAGGAGAGAACCCGGCTGCAGGCATTTTTGGAGAGCATTCTGGAGAATCGGTCTTCGGATTCGGGGGGGAGGGCACAAGCATGACCCAGGAGACGCAGCAACGGAATTATCGTCCCCTGCGCAGTACGGATACCCTGAAGAAAACCATGAAGCGTTACTATATCTTAACCGGGTATCACCGCTATTGGGGTAAGCCGCTGGGCCGCAAGATTGCCTGGGTAACCAGCGGCGCTCCGGTGGAAATTTTGCGTGCTTTTAAGATTCATCCCGCTTACCCGGAGCAATACGCCGCTATTTACAGCACCAATAAAGCTACGGCCAACTTATGCCAGGTGGCGGAGGCGGCGGGCTATTCCCAGGATCTATGCTCCTATGCCCGCTCCAATATCGGTGGAGTTTTACGGCCGGATCTGGCCCCTTTAGGAGGAATGCCCAAGCCTGATCTGCTGGTGGCCTGCAATAATATCTGCGGTACAGTATTAAAATGGTATGAAGTGCTGGCCCGGCACTTTAAAGTTCCTTTGCTGGTGCTGGATACTCCTTACCTGACGGGAGAGATGACGGAGCAGGCCAGGAATTATGTCCTGGAGCAGCTTAAGGCCATGGTTGTGGAGCTGGAGAAAATTACCGGCAGGACATTAGATGAAAAAGAGCTGGAGAAGCAGATGGAATTCAGCCGGGAAACAACCGGTCTCTGGAAAGAGGCCCGTCAAGCCTGTCAATCCCGCCCCTCCCCCCTGAATGCGCCCGATCTCTTTATCCATATGGCCCCCATTGTGGTGATGAGAGGGACCAAAGGGGGGCGGGATTATTACCGGTTGTTTCGTGACGAGGTCAAGGGGCGGGAGGCCCTGGCCCAGGGTGCGGTGGAAAATGAGCGGATTCGTTTGGTCTGGGATAATATTGCGATTTGGCCTAAAGTATTCAGTTTCAATAAGATGTTCACGGAACGGGGAGCATGCTTTGTCACCGATACCTATAGCGGCGGCTGGGCCATGGAGCAGGCACCGGGTACCCCTTTGGAAAGTCTGGCCGCCACCTATACGGAAGTTTTCCTGAACCGTTCCCCGGAATTCCGCACCAAACAACTGGTGCAGCTCATTCGGGACTATCAGGCCGATGGATTCGTAATGCACTCCAATCGCTCCTGTAAGCCCTATTCTCTGGTCCAGGAGGTTATCCGCAGAAGGGTTATGATGGAGACAGGTGTTCCGGGATTGATGATCGAAGCCGATATGGCTGATCCCCGGGCTTATGCAGAAGAACCCATCCGCAATCGTGTTCAGGCCTTTTTGGAGACCTTCGATTGAGGTGGGCAAAGGAAAGAGGGAAGGTATGGCCAAAATATATATTGGGGTGGATATCGGCTCCCTGACGGTGAAAGTCGTTCTTATCGATCAGGAAACTGAGATGATCGCTTATGACACAGCCCGGGCCGGGTATAGCGGACGGGAGGTGGCGGTTCAGATGGTGGCTAAGCTGCTGGCGGAGTCAGGACTTAGCCGGGAGGATGTGGGCGGGACGGTTGCTACCGGATACGGGAGGATTACTTTTCCCGCCGACCGGGAAGTATCGGAAATCACCTGTCAAGCCAGGGGAATTCACCACCTTTTTCCCACTGCCCGCACCGTTATAGATATCGGAGGACAGGACAGCAAAGTGATCCAAATGTTGCCTAACGGCAAAGTTGTGGATTTTGCCATGAATGACAAATGTGCGGCGGGAACAGGCCGCTTCCTCGAAGTCATGGCCTCGGCACTGGAGATTAGTCTGAATGACATAGGAAACCTTGCCGAAACGTCTCGGAATCCTACGGCCATATCTTCCTTTTGTACGGTCTTTGCGGAATCGGAAGTGATCACTCATGTATCGGCAGGAAAGCCGAAAGAGGATATACTGGCCGGGGTCTGCGCATCCGTGGCCAGCCGTGTAGCATCTTTAGCACAGCGGATCGGCTTAGTGCCGGATATTGTGTTTACCGGCGGGGTAGCCCGCAATCAAGGGGTATTGGCTGCACTCCGCCGACAATTGAGCCATCCTCTGCTGGTGTATAGTGAACCCTCGATCACTGCCGCTTGGGGAGCGGCCTTAATGGCATCAAGACAATCCCCCTCTGCATAAATTTTAGGGATTGGGGGTCGAAGTTATGCAGAGAGGTAAAAGCTGGCCGGAGTTTCTTTTCACTATCGCCCGGATCGTTATTTTAATGATGCTGCTGGCCGTCATGCTGCCCAAGCTGGTCACGGTCTGCAGCCTCTTGCTTACATCCCAAGGGGACAAAGATGAGAAACCCAGCGGCAACCCGATGCGGGTTGAGGAGGAAGGCACTGTGTGGAGCGAATTTGTCATACAGCTCTTTCCTGATATAAAAAGATAGGGATTCGCCGGTTTAAACCCGCAGGAAAACCTTTCCCTCTTGTAGAACTTTCTAAGCGAGGGAGGGATTGCTGTGGAGGTTCAAACAGAAGCTTGGCTTAAGAAATATTTGAGCTACCTTAATGTGGAACGAGGGCTTTCCCCCAATACCCGAAACAGCTATGAACGCGATTTGCGGAAATTCACAGCCTTTCTTCAACAACGTGGGAAAAACATTATAGCTTGTGAGGGCAACGACCTTTTCTTATTTCTTCTCCAGGAGAAGAATCAGGGGAGGTCTGCCCGCACATTGGCGCGGTACCTCGCAACCCTGCGGGGTTTCTTTGCTTTTCTCTTAGGGGAGGAGATGCGGGAAGATGATCCCACCGAGTACCTGAGCACTCCGAAGCTTGAACAGCATCTGCCCCATGTTCTGTCTGAGGGGTCAATCAGCAAGCTTATGGGTGAGGGAGGGGACCGGGACAAAGAAGGGCCCAAACCTGGCAAGAGCAGTAAAAAAGCTGGGGATTCTGACTCAGAAGGGAAGGATAAGGGACTATTGATGCGTAATATTGCCATGATCGAGGTACTCTATGGTTGTGGCTTGCGTGTCTCCGAACTGGTGGGCTTAAAGGTTTCGGATATCATCTTTGAGACGAGGACCCTGCGCTGCCGGGGCAAGGGGAACAAAGAAAGGATTGTCCCCATCGGCGAATATGCCCTGGAGGTTTTGCAGAATTATCTGGAGCATGATCGGGAACGCCTGAGGGGAAAGCATAAAACGGAAGTCCTCTTCCTTAATTCCCGAGGTACGGCTCTGACCCGACAAGGGGTTTGGGATATCCTCAAAAAATGGGCACAAACCCATGGTGTTCAGGAAAATATTTATCCTCATAAATTCAGACACAGTTTTGCTACTCATCTCTTGGATCATGGAGCGGATTTACGTTCTGTCCAGGAAATGCTGGGGCATGCCGATATTGCCACGACCCAGATTTATACCCATCTTTCCCGTCAAAGGCTGTTGGAAGTATTCCGCAAAGCCCATCCCCGGGCTGATTAAGATGTGATAAAATTTAATAGGATTGATAAGTTTTAATGGATTGATAAGCTTAACGAGTTGATAAGTTTAACGAAATTAAAGGAGGAAGCGCTTTTTGAAACGAGCCATCTTGATTGTTTTAGATAGTGTGGGGATCGGTGAAATGCCCGATGCCCATGAATACGGAGATGTGGGCAGCAATACCATAGGCAATATTGCCAAGGCCCGCGGAGGTCTTCATTTGCCTCATCTGCAGAGATTAGGTCTGGGCAATATTGCACCTATCCAAGGGGTGGACCCTGAGGCAAGCCCTCAAGGTTGTTATGGAAAAATGGCGGAGCGTTCCCCCGGCAAGGATACCACTACGGGACATTGGGAAATAGCCGGTGTGGTCCTGGAAAGGGCCTTTCCTACCTTTTCCAAGGGTTTTCCGGAGGATTTTCTCCAAGCTTTTGCGGAGCGCATCGGCCGCCAGGTCATAGGCAATGAAGTGGCTTCCGGCACAGAAATCATTCAGCGCCTGGGACAGGAGCATGTGCGGACGGGGAAACCGATCGCCTACACTTCAGCAGATTCAGTGTTTCAGATCGCGGCTCATGAAGAGGTGATCCCTTTAGAGGAATTATATCGAATCTGCGGGATAGCCCGGGAAATGCTGGAGGGGGATTTAAGAGTAGGCCGAGTCATCGCCCGCCCCTTTTTAGGCGAGGAAGGAAACTTCTACCGGACTACCAATCGTCATGATTATGCCATTGAACCGCCCCACAAAATCCTCCTGGATATGGTAAAGGAAAAAGGACTTCGAGTCATGGCTGTAGGAAAAATCAAAGATATTTACGCAGGCCATGGGGTTACGGATCATCTGGCCAGCAAAGGGAACAGGGATGGGGTGGAGAAGACCCTGGCTTTTATCAGGGAGAAGAAACCGGGCTTGATCATGACCAATCTGGTGGATTTTGATATGCTTTACGGTCATCGCAATGATGTGGAAAACTATGCTCAAGCCCTTGAGGAGTTTGACGGGAGATTGCCGGAAATCCTCGCTTCCCTTGAGGAGGAGGATATCCTCTTCATCACCGCCGACCATGGGTGTGATCCCACCACGGAAAGCACGGACCATTCCCGGGAGTATGTTCCTTTACTGGTCTATGGGAAGAAGGTTGTGCCCGGAAGGAATCTGGGAATCCGCTCTTCTTTTGCGGATTTGGGAGCGACGATTGCTGAGTATTTGGGGACGGAAGAGTTGGTTAATGGGCGGAGCTTTCTGGGGGAGTTGATTTGAGGGAAGGCTTCGCAAGCTGGATCTCCAGGATTTTGCTTTACACCGGTCGGCTCCATAAGCTGCGCGGACAAAACTAACGCTCAAGCACTCCGCTCCGAAAAGTCCCCGGCTAAATCGGCTCCTCGAAAGCACTGCTTTCGCACTTGTTCTCATAGCCGGTTGGAAACGTCCTGTTTCCAACTTTTCTCCGCTGCGTGCTTTTCGCGAAGTTTTGTTTCCGCTCGCTTAAAGTCGCTTCCCTTTTGTAAAGCAAAATCCTTGGGCTGCTTTCCGGGTCTGGGTAGCGGGGCCTTATGGAGTGGGTGGGGTAAATTGCCCTACTCAAGCCTCTTTTTCCGTCTTTACCGACGCTGCTTAAGTGGCAGGGTCGGCGATTTGGAAAAAGATACAAAGAAAGGCTTTGAAGAGAAGAATAGCTCCGAAGGAGACCCCATAAACGGCGTACAAGAGGCTGCGCTTATAAAAAGTTCAGGCCTCAGGCCCAAGGAAAAACTGAAAGAGACCCGCAAGACGTAGCTTTACGTACAAAAGAGAACGGATTTAGCGGAGGGGCGGTCGGGTGAACAAAGCTTTCTTAACGTAGCGGAGCCATGGTTAACATCAGGTATTGCCCAGAGGTTTGGTGACGAAAGTGTCCGGTGGTCAGTTTCGCTCAAGGCGGCACTCTCCAAAGGATACTTATCCGCCGCAGATGCTGTTAAGAAAGCGAGTGAGCCAGCCCTGGAGCTATGGAGTACGCGTTGTGCGTAAAACTACGCGACCCGGACGATAAGGCTACACGACCTGAACGACGTTTTTCGCTCTGTCGTTGCTGCGGCCGGCATGAGCGGCTACTGTAATCTACCTGTTAAAAATAATAGATAAGGAGACGATCACTATGATGCGTGAGCAAGAATTTATGGACAAACTCAGCGAAACCCGGCGGTTTATTATTGAAAAAGTAAATATAGAGCCCCAAATGGGTGTTATCCTTGGCTCGGGACTGGGTGGCTTTGTGGACTTGATTGAAGATAAGGTGGTTATTCCTTATCAGGAGATTCCCAATTTCCCTGTTTCCACCGTTGAGGGACATAAAGGTCAATTGGTGTTCGGGAAAGTTCTGGGTAAGACCGTGGTGGCTATGCAAGGACGCTTTCATTTTTATGAAGGATATTCCATGCAAAGCGTCACGTTTCCTGTTCGGGTCATGCAGGTTTTGGGAGTATCCGGGCTGATCGTGACCAATGCTGCCGGTGGGATTAATCCTGCTTACCGTCCGGGGGATCTGATTTTGATTAAGGATCATATCAATATGATGGGGGATAATCCCTTGCGCGGAGCCAATCTCAGCAACTTAGGCCCACGTTTTCCTGATTTAAGTGAAGGGTATGATCTGGAGTGGCGGCAAAAGGCCCTCACCATAGCCCGGGAAGTGGGGATCCATCCTCAGGAAGGGGTCTATGCAGCGATGAGCGGTCCCAGCTATGAAAGCCCGGCGGAGATACGCTTCCTGCGCACCATAGGAGCCGATCTGGTGGGTATGAGCACCGTCCCTGAAGTCATCATAGCTAATCATGGCGGGATGCGGGTTCTTGGCATCTCCTGCGTTACCAATATGGCGGCCGGAATTCTTTCCCAGCGCCTCAGTCATGCCGAGGTTATGGAGACGGCCGAGCGCATTGAGAAGCAGTTTGTGCGGTTTGTGCAGGCTTTGGTTAAAGGGCTGGCCTAAGGTCTCGGGATGATATTGATATGGGGAGCTTTGGGCAGTTTTGGGCTGCTCTTCAGGAACATACGGGGGTGGGTGCAATGCGGGTCGTTGATATAATCAACAAAAAGAAAAAAGGCGAAGCATTAACAAAAGAGGAAATAGAGTTTTTCGTACAAGGTTATGTAAAGGGGGAGATTCCCGACTATCAAATAGCTGCTCTTTACATGGCCATTTACTTCCAAGGGATGAATGATGAGGAAATCGCCGACTTAACCATGGCTTATGTGAACTCAGGAGAGACCATCGATTTATCCGGCATCGCAGGAGTAAAGGTCGATAAGCATTCAACAGGGGGAGTGGGGGATAAGATCAGCCTGATCGTTATTCCCTTGGTTGCCTCATTGGGAATCCCTGTGGCGAAAATGAGCGGCAGAGGATTAGGTCATACCGGCGGGACCATCGATAAGCTTGAAGCGATTCAAGGATTCAGGACTGCTTTAAGTACCGGGGAATTTATCGCCAATGTGAATAACCACGGCATGGCGGTAGTAGGGCAAACAGCTAATTTAACCCCTGCCGACAAGCTGACCTATGCCTTAAGAGATGTGACAGGAACCGTGGATAGTATTCCTCTCATAGCAGGTTCTATCATGAGCAAGAAGATTGCCTCCGGGGCAGACGCCATAGTCCTCGATGTTAAAGTAGGCTCAGGGGCTTTCATGAAATCTCTCCCAGAAGCCAAAAAGCTGGCTGAGTGTATGGTGCAAATAGGTAAGTCATTAAAGAGAAGGACTATCGCCATCATCACCGATATGAATCAGCCTCTTGGCCATGAAGTGGGGAACGCTAATGAAATAAAAGAGGTTATCGATGTTTTAAAGGGCAGGGGAGCGGCAGACGAAACTAGAATTGCTTTGACGATAGCCTCCTATATGGCCATTGCCAGTGGGAACTATCATGATTTCCAGTCAACTTATGCAGAACTTCAGCAAGTTATTGCCTCAGGTAAGGCCATAGAAAAATTAAAAGAACTGATCTCAATTCAAGGAGGAAATTCTCAAATAGTCCATGAGCCCGCCCAATTACCCCAAGCGAAGCATCATATCGAAGTCCTCGCCAATCATGCAGGGTATATAAGCTCTATTGACGCCGAACAGATTGGGCTGGTGGCTATGCTGTTGGGGGCAGGAAGAAAGAAGAAGGACGATCCCATCGACTATGCGGCCGGGGTAACGCTTTTGAAGAAGGTAGGGGATTATGTTGACCTTGATGAACCTCTCTGTATTCTGCACACCAACCTTGAATATGTAGAAGCAGATGTTTTAAAGGCCTATGGATTTCAGGAGAGCAAGCCCGATCCGATAGAATATATTCATGAAGTGGTAAAGTAATCAGCATAATTTGGGCGCTTCTTTAAGTATAAACGAGAGAACCCTGGCCGCGACTGTGGCCAGGGTTCTTTGCAAGTTCCTGTTCGGAAAATAATATTATAGTTCTTCCTCAAGATGCTTTTTGACATCCCGGCCGCCGTACATGATACGGACTATTTTTACGGTGTTCGCAGATGCAACAGGTAGATAGAATACCAGATAATAATCTACCGGAAAAAAACGCAGTCCCTGGCTGCGCCATGGTTCATCATCATAGATTCGATAGCGCAATGGCATCTCATCAAGCGAGTGGATTTCCGCCATAATTCTCCGGGTTTGGCTTTTGGCAGCGTCAGGTGAACACAGGCTATGTGCTATATATTCAAAGATGTTCCGCAAGTCTTGTTTGGCCTGAGCAGAATAAACGACTGTCCAGCTCATAGTCCATAATCCCGTTTCATCTCTTCCTCAACGCTTTTCATAGGGTAGGTTCTGCCGGCTTCAATATCTAGCATGCCTTTTTCAATTTCAGCATTAAATTGTTCTTTTGTCAGGGAACTATAGGAAGGAGGAGTATCTTTTGGTAACTTCATTTCAAAAGGAATACCTCTTTGCAATACAACCTGTTTCAGAAACATACTGACAGCGCTGGACATAGGAATACCTAACTGTTCAAGCACTTGTTCAGCCTGTTCTTTTACTTCTGGCTCAACACGAGCAAATATATTAGATGTTCTTGCCATAATCATCGCCTCCTACTGATATTATATATAAGAATATGCAATATGCAAGCTATTTGCAATCTATTTGAATGCGTTCTGTGTCGCGACTTGGAAAATTAGGGCTTTGGAAAATCATCCTTTGGCCGAAAACTGGCAGATCCATCCCGATAGAATATATTCATGAAGTGGTAAAGTAATCTGAGAGTCATAGGATAAGCTGTTTTCACGTAATCTTTAATACCTGAAGTTAGGGGTGACTATAGATGCGTGAAAAGAAAGTGTTTTCTCTGGCTGGGGAAACTACAACAGCTCATCGTTATGCTGTGGTAGGGAATGCCGATCGCTTTCTGAAGCATAAGCATGCCTATAAAGTCTGGAGGACCTTAAAGCAATTCGGCTGTGTGGTTCATCCTGTGGCTGAGGATTTACAGCGTTTGGAAGGTTTTAAAGTCTATGCAGGGCTGGCGGCTTTGCAGGATAAGGTGGATGTGGTGGTCCCCTGCTTAAAATCGGAATCGATTCCGAATATTATCAGTCAGGCTCAGGAATGTGGGGCTCAATTCGTTTGGTTTCAAGAACACAACTGGACAGAAGAATTTCAGGAGCAAGCAGATGCAGCGGGGATTCAGGTAATTCAAGGGTGCCTCCTGAAGCATAAAATTTATCCCAAGCCTTTTGCTTACCTTCATCCCTGCTATTGGCATGGACTGAAATCACCAAAGGCTCCCAAGAGGCGTTAGCGCGAACTGAGAGAGCAACTGAAAAAAAGAAGATAGCCATGACTTGGTAACAGCACCAGGTTGTGGCTATTTTCTTTATAATTTTATAATTATGTTAAATCAGCAATGTTCAAACTCCATTAACGAGAGTTGATATGTTTAAGTTGCCTTTCGATATAATTTATTTTTCTGGGGATAATAGAATAAATATGTTTCGTAAGGGGGTTAAAACGAATGCGTAAAACATTATCGTGGGTTTTTGCTTTGGCGTTATTCATTGGCAATCTGGCCGTTCCCCATCAGGCCTATGGTGCCGTACTGGAGACCGAGGCAGCGAGTGCGATTCTGATGGATGCTAAGTCCGGTCAAATACTTTTTGAAAAAGAAATCCATAAAGAACTGCCGCCGGCCAGCGTGACCAAGTTGATGACTTTGTTAGTGGCCGCGGAGGCGGTTGAATCGGGACGGGTCAGCCTCACCGATAAAGTAACCGCCAGTGAAGGGGCCAGCAGTTTAGGCGGTTCGCAAATCTATCTGGAGCCGGGGGAGACCTTTTCTCTGGAAGAGATGTTGATTTCGATCGCGGTGGGCTCGGCCAATGATGCCTGTTATGCCGTAGGAGAACATATCAGCGGCACTCACGAGGCCTTTGTGGAAGAGATGAATAAGAAGGCCAAGGAGATTGGCGCTAATCATACCCATTTTGTCAATGCCTATGGTTTACCGGCACAAGGACACTATACCAGTGCCTATGATCTGGCCCTGATGGGTCGTGAAGCTTTAAAGTATCCTCTGGTCCGCAAATTGACAAATATGAAAGAGTATGATTTGCGCGGGGGTAAATTCAAGCTCTGGAATACCAATAAGCTGCTGTGGTGGTATGAGGGAGCCGATGGCTTTAAAACCGGTTGGACCAGTGAAGCGAATTATTGCCTTGCCTCCACCGTCGAGCGGGATGGGCTGCGCCTGATTGCAGTGGTCATGGGAGTTCCTCAGGTCAGGGGACATTTTACGGAATCCATGAAGCTGTACAATTATGGCTTCGCCAACTATGCCTATAAAGAATATGCCCCCGTTGGTCAGAAACAAGGAGTGATTAAGGTCCGCAAGGGAATGGAGGAAGATCTGGTAGCTGTTACGGAAAAAGCCCTGGGAGTCACCGTGCCGAAAGGCAGCGACAAAAACATCTGGGCCGAGACGAAGCTCAACCCAGATGTGGAAGCGCCTGTGAAAGCGGGTCAAAAGGTGGGGGAAATCCTTCTCTATCGCGATAATGAATTAATGGCCTCCGTGAATCTGGTGGCCGAAAAGGATATCGAGAAAGCAGGAATTGGCAAGCAAATTCTTCGTACTTTCGAAGGAGTATTTGGATTTTAATCATGCTCGGGTTCATGGAGATACTGGCGAATACGGTGCAGAGCAGCCCGCTCGATCCTTGAGATTTGGACTTGGGAAAGGTTAAGGAGGGCTGCGATCTCACTTTGGGTCTTATCTTCATAAAAACGCATCATCAAAACTCGTTTTTCCCGTTCAGGGAGTTTGTCCAGAACCTCTTTCAGGGCAATCTTTTCAAACCAACCGGCCTCCAAATCCTTCTCCATAGGAAGTTGATCCAAAATATAGATGGGATCGGAGTCATCTTGATAGAGGGTATCATGAATGGAAGTAGGACTTTGGACCGCTTCTAAGGCAGATACAATGTCTTCTCGATCGACTCCGATATTTTCTGCGATTTCGCCGATGGTAGGGTCCCGGCCCAAGGTTGCCGACAGGCTTTCCCGGGCCTTATTGACTTTATAAACCAGCTCTTTGTAGGAGCGGGGGACCTTAACGGGATGATCGTCCCGCAGGAAACGGCGGATCTCCCCGATAATCATGGGGACTGCATAGGTGGAGAACTTGACGCCATAAGTAAAGTCAAATTTGTCGATAGCCTTGATCAGGCCGATGGTGCCGATTTGAAAGAGATCCTCCAGCTCATACCCGCGGTGGGAAAAGCGTTGGACAAGATTGAAGATCAGTTTAAGATTGCAGTTGATCAGCCGCTCTCTGGCTTCAGCATCACCGTTTTGGGCGCGATGGAGCAGATCCATCATCTCTTCATCGGATAGAAGAGGGAAGCGGGGAAGGTTCATTTCCGTTAGTCTTTGAATCATCATTCTATCCCCCCTAATGCGTGGAGGGCTGGATATTGTCAAGTTGTTTAATCATTGTGACAGTGGTCCCTTGATTGACTGCTGACTCCACCTGGAGATCATCCATGAAGGATTGCATGAAGACAAATCCCAGCCCCATGCGCTCAGGATCCGTGCTGAAGGCCGGCTGCATGGCCTGCTCCACGTCGGGTATTCCACACCCTTCATCCTTGACAATGATTTTTAAGGCTTCGGGATTTTGTTCAATGATTAATTGAACCAGCTTGTCCGGATGATTGGCATAACCATGAATAATTGCGTTGGAAACCGCTTCGCTGACGACGACCTTAAGTTCCTCAATATCGTTGAGTGAAAGGTCCAGTTGGGCCCCGACGGAGGCAATCAGCATCCGGGCGATCCCCACATTCTCGCCCAGACTAGAGAACTTAAGATCTAAAAGGTTTCTTTTCATACAGTTTTTCCCTTCCTTCCATCTTCCTGGTTCAGAATATCTTCGAATTGAATGATACGTGGGAGACCGGATAATTCCATGATCTTATAGATATGGGGAGGTACCCGGGTGATGATCACTTTCCCCCCCATGGGGAGAAGCTTCTTGTAACGCCCAAGAATAACCCCCAGCCCCGAACTGTCGATAAAACTGATGTCTTCCAGATTAAGTATGACTGTTCGCACTCCACGACGTTCAATCTCACTATCTATGGTCTGGCGTAGACTTTCAGAGGTATTCATGTCAAGTTCTCCCTTTAAGGTCAAGAGCAAGGTCTGACGCTCCAGTTTTTTGTCAATAAGCAATGGTGTTCCCCCCTACCTAAGTCTTCTCAAAGTTCAATTCGACGACATCCATAATTTTCCTGCTTAAGTGTAAAAAATATTTATATTAAGGAAAATATGGCAGAGAATTTGGAGTGCCGCATAAAAAGGGAATTCCAGATTCATACTATGTGTTAGCACTATTGACAAGGATTAACAGGCATAAACGAAAGGAGTGATTTCCTTGGCTGACCAAAAACTGCGACCACCAACTCTTAATGTGACTCCTGAGGAGTACAAAGAGCTCACACAATCTATGACTCCAAAGCCTACGTTCATGAAAAATATCATCAGGGCTTTCCTGGTAGGTGGAATCATTTGCGCTTTCGGACAAATTGTCATTAATTTTTTAGTTCAGATGGGGCTGCCCAAAGATGACGCCTCAACGGCGGCAACAGCCTTCCTGATTCTCTTGGGGGCACTCCTCACCGGGTTGGGTATCTATGATGAAATCGGAAGATTTGCCGGGGCCGGCTCCATCGTCCCGGTCACAGGATTTGCCAACTCTATAGTATCCCCGGCCTTGGAGTTTAAACGGGAAGGTTATGTGATGGGTGTCGGCGCCAAATTATTTACCGTAGCGGGGCCGGTATTGGTTTACGGGATTGCGGCTTCCATTGCTATAGGGCTCATCACCTATTTCCTGCGCTGATCAACCGTCCTTAGTATGTAAAGTAAATGAAACGGGGGATGAAAAAGAAATGAACCTAAAACGCATAGGCAATCAAACGGTGGTTTTCTCGAATCCGTCCGTAATTCTCTCCTCTTATTCCGTAGTTGGCCCTATGGAGGGTCAGGGCCCTTTGGGCAAGACCTTCAACAAGGTATGGCAAGATAATATCAATGGCAATACATCCTGGGAAGTCGCGGAAACCAAAATGTTGGAGGAAGCCATGGAAGGGGCTGTCAAGCAATCCCAAATCAAGAAGGATGAGATCGATTACCTGTTGGCCGGGGATTTGCTGAATCAGATCATTTCTGCGAATTTTGCTGCCCGCACCATGGGCATCCCTTTCATCGGGCTCTATGGGGCCTGTTCCACCATGGCCTTGAGCATGTCGGTGGGAACCATGCTCATTGACGGGGGCTTTGCCCGCAAGGTGCTGGTGGGAGTATCCAGTCATCATGATACAGCCGAACGCCAGTATCGCCTGCCTACAGAGCAGGGGGGGCAACGGGCTATGAGTGCCCAATGGACGGTGACCGGGGCAGGCAGTCTCGTTCTTGGTCAGAGCGGGGAGGGGCCGCGGATTACTGCTGCCACCATCGGCAGGATTGTGGATTTTGGGGAAACAGATGCCAATAATATGGGAGCCGCCATGGCTCCGGCTGTAGCCGATACGGTTATCAATCATTTTCAGGATATGAACCGGACACCAGAGGACTATGATCTGATTATTTCCGGTGATTTAGGCAGTGTAGGATTAAATCTTACTCAAGAAGTACTGAAAAAGTCGGGGCTCCATTTCCAGAATTTCTCGGACTGTGGCGTATTGATTTATGACAAAAGTCAGGACGCTCATGCCGGTGCCAGTGGCTGCGGCTGCTCGGCAGTGGTCTTTGCCGGACATATTATGGAAAAGATCAAATCCGGTCAGTATAAAAGAGTCCTTCTCGTGGGGAGCGGGGCCTTACATAGTCCTACTTCCAGCCTGCAGGGAGAGTCCATTCCAGGAATAGGGCATGCTGTAGTCATCGAGGCTTGATAAAGGAGGAAGAGCAATGTTTGAGCAGATTATTCCAGCGTTTGTGGTAGGCGGCCTGATTTGCGTAGTTGGTCAGCTGCTGATGGATTTAACGAAACCCACCTTCACTCCGGCTCATGTGTTGGTAACCTTCGTCACCGGCGGAGCCGTTTTGGGCGCTCTCGGCGTCTATGAACCCTTAGTGAAATTTGCCGGAGCCGGAGCGTCGGTCCCACTGTCAGGATTCGGCTATTCCCTGGCTAAAGGAGCCATAGAGGCTGTAGGAGAAAAAGGCCTGATCGGAGCTTTTTCAGGCGGGGTCGAGGCGACAGCCGTGGGGATTGCAGCGGCGGTCTTTTTTGGCTATTTGGTTTCTGTAACCTTTAATCCCAAGGGCTAAGCTGGTGATGAAACTTGAACCCGATTAAAGGATGAACGGGAAGTGGGTCTGGAGGCGGTAATTTGGATAATTCAAGTGAAAGCAATGTTAAAGTCAGTAAACATTACCAAAAGAATCTGGACTATCTTAATCGGGAACTGGGGGTTCCCGATAATTTTGATATTGTCCTGCGGGAAATGACCATTGGCGGCAAGAAAATAGCCATTTACTCTGTGAATGGTATGGTGGATACCCAGGTTGTCAGCATTATCCTCGAAGCCCTTGTGGAGCTTGAGCGGGCGGACCTCGTGGTGAATACCCTGCAGACCCTGGTGAAAGGCCGTATTGTGGGCCTCCAGGTATCTGAAGTGGATACCATGGATAAAATCCTCTACTTCATTTTGTCCGGTCCCATGGCTCTGTTCGTCGAAGGTCAGGAAAAAGCGATCATCATTGATGCCCGCAGTTTTCCGGCCCGCTCTCCCAGTGAGCCGGATATTGAACGGGTTACCCGGGGGGCCAGGGATGGCTTTACGGAGACCTTAGCTTTTAATACGGCTCTCATCCGCCGTCGTTTGCGGGATCCGAAACTCAGGCTGAAATTAATGCAAGTAGGGAGACGGTCCAAAACCGATGTCTGTGTGGCCTATATTGAAGATATAACCAACGATGATTTGGTCAAGGAGATATCTGAAGAAATTCAGAAGATCAAGATCGATGGCATTCCTATGGCGGAAAAAAGTGTGGAGGAGTTCATTCTCGGCAGCAAGATTTGGAATCCCTATCCCCGGGTGCGCTATACGGAACGGCCGGATGTGGCAGCTGTTCATTTGCTGGAAGGCCATGTGGTGGTCTTGGTGGATACTTCTCCTTCGGTGATGATTGCTCCGGCTACCTTTTGGTCCCATACCCAGCACGCGGAAGAGTACCGTCAGGAACCCATCGTCGGCGCCTATTTGCGCTGGGTTCGCTTTATGGGGATTTTTGCAGCTCTTTTCCTTTTGCCTCTATGGCTGGCCTGTGCCTTAAATCCTCACCTCCTTCCCGAATGGCTGCAATTTTTAGGCATTCAGGAAGTAGGGAAGATCGGGTTGATTCCTCAGGTGTTTCTTGCGGAATTTGGGGTGGATTTAGTCCGCATGGCTGCTATTCACACACCGGGGCCCCTGACTGTAGCCCTGGGTTTGATTGCTACCTTTATGATCGGTGATGTGGCCATCAAGGTTGGGCTTTTTGCTCAGGAAATTATTGTTTACATTGCCATTGTCACAGTAGGTACCTTTGCCACGCCCAGTTATGAGCTGGCCCAGGCCAACCGTCTGGCTCGTTTGTTCCTTTTGGTCATGGTAGCCCTCAATAATTTCATCGGTTTGGCCATCGGGGTACTGATCCTGTTCTTCCTGCTGTGGAGGACGAAATCTTTCGGTGTTCCTTATTTATGGCCATTATTGCCTTTGGATGTAAAAGCCTTGGGCACCGTTCTGGTGCGGTCTCCTCTTCCTATCAAGAATAAGCGGCCCAGTATTCTTAAGCCGAAAGATACCATCCGCCAGCCCCAAGGGCATGATGAAAAATAACTAAGGAGGATACTATGCGATTAGGGTTTCCACGGGCTTTGATGTACTACGAATATTATCCTTTTTGGGCAGGGTTTTTTTATAAATTAGGAATCGAGCTGGTTACTTCTCCTCTAACCAATCGGGAGATTATGGAAAGCGGCCTCAAAAAGGCCCCTGATGAAACTTGTTTGCCGGTAAAGATTCTGGTCGGGCATCTCACCGTTTTAAGTGATGTGGATGGAATTTTTCTTCCCCGTTTGGTGAGCATGGAGAAAAATACCTATCTCTGTCCCAAAATTCTCGGGCTTCCGGAGAGTGTTCTCTATGCCCTTCCTGCGGGCGTACAGCTGTATACCGTAGATATTAACTGGCGGGAAGGGAAGAGAGAAGTTTTAAAACAGCTTATGGCCTTTGGAGGGACGCTTAGGGCTACTAAAGGCCGGATCAGGGAAGCCTTTGCTGAAGCTCAGCGTTGGCAGAAAGCCTACCAAAGAATGCGTCATAGCGGCTGGTCCTTTACCGAAAGTATGCAATGCTTTGAGGCTTTAGCAGAACCTATGAAGTTAAAGGATTTGGGATTTAAGCAAGTGGGGCGCCGCCAAAAGCCTGAGGATTTTGAAGACGGGTGGCTGCTGGACCAGGCCGTCCGATCCGGGTGCCGGGAGAAGGGTCCCAAGATTGCCCTGGTGGGGCATAGCTATCTGACCTATGAATCCTATGCCAATATGAACTTGTTGCAGCGGCTGCGTGAAAAGGCCCAGGTCGTGGTAGTGGAGAACGTAGGCCCATCCCCTGTTGAAGAGCAGCATAGCAAACTTCAGAAAAAAATCTTTTGGAGCCATGCCAAAAAGATCTTCGGGGCGGGTGCTGTCTATGTGGAGGATCCGGAAATCGAGGGTTTAATTTATTTGTCCTGTTTCGGCTGCGGAACGGATTCCATGACTAACGATTTACTGGCCCGCCGTGCCCGCCAGAACCAAAAACCCTATTTAGTGCTTACTTTAGATGAACACAGTGGCGAGGCAGGGGTGGTCACCCGGATCGAAGCCTTTCTCGACATGCTGGAAAGGAGGAGGGATTATGAAAGTCACCTTTCCTCATATGGGGAACGCTTGGATCGTGATTCAAGCCTTACTTGAGAACTTGGCTGTGGACTATGTGGTGCCACCGCCCAACAGCAAAGAGACCCTAAACATAGGGACCCAGTTGGCCCCGGAGTCCTTCTGTCTCCCCCTTAAACTGAACCTGGGGAATTTTGTCCAGGCTGCGGCCCAAGGAGCGGATACGGCTCTGATCACAGGGGGAATCGGTCCTTGCCGTTTTGGCTATTACGGCGAAATGGAAAGGGAGATTTTACAGGAAGCAGGATATCCCTTTGATGTCATCACCCTGGAGCCTCCTGATGGCAGCCTGTTGGGGCTTGCCGAGCGGATTCGCAAGCTGGCCGGTGCCAAGAACACCTGGAACCGCATTCTTAAAGCCATGCTTTTCGCTTACCGAAAAAGTGTGGTCCTGGATCAGATCGAAGATAGGTTCCATGGTTTTCGCCCCCTGGTTAGAGATGCCAAGCTGGCCGATCATCTTTATGAAGAAGCTAAAGGGCGTTTAGCTCAGGCTATGACGGATCAAGGGATGAAGGACGTTCTGCAATGGCTTAAGGAAGAGATGGAGCAAAAACTGGGGAACAGCGCCGGTTACGAGGGAGAAGAACTGCTGAAAATCGCGGTAGTCGGCGAAATATATACCCTATTGGAGCCCTTTATTTCCATGGATGTGGAGAAGGAATTGGGCAACCTGGGAGCGGCAGTGGATCGTTCCATCTACCTGTCGGGGTGGGTAGGCCAGCATGTTTTCCGGGGTTTGGCTCAAGGCTACCGTCCCCTGAAATCCTATTATTCTTTAGCCAAACCTTACTTAGGTCATTTTGTCGGGGGCCATGCCCAGGAAACTATCGGCGCCGCCATCAAGTTCGCCCAGGAGGGCTATGATGGAGTCGTTCAGCTCCTGCCCCTGGGCTGTATGCCGGAGATTGTAGCCTCCAGCATTCTGCCCAAGGTTCAAGAGGATTACGGCATACCCATTATGACCTTGACCGTGGACGAACATACAGGAAAAGCCGGAGTGCAAACCCGGATTGAAGCTTTTGTGGATTTGTTGGAGCGGTCCCGTCTGAAGAGAAGAGTGAACAACGAGGGAGTGTTGGATCTTGCCGGTAAGTAAATATTTTCTGGGAGTCGATGTAGGTTCGGTCAGTACCAATATCGTGCTCCTCTATGAAGATGGAACCATAGCCCAGACCATGTATTTGCGGACCCAGGGCCGCCCTATGCAGACGATTCAGGAAGGGATGCGGGAGCTGCGCGCCTGTATCGGCTCTGCGGCGGAGATCAAGGGAGTGGGAACCACGGGCAGCGCCCGTCAGTTAGCGGCTACCCTGTTAGGGGCCGATGTGGTGAAAAATGAAATCACGGCTCATGCCGTAGCCGCTTCCCGAATGAATGCCAAAGTCCAAACCATTTTAGAAATCGGCGGACAGGATTCTAAAATCATCATCCTGCGCAATGGGGTTGTGGTGGACTTCGCTATGAATACGGTCTGTGCGGCAGGAACCGGATCATTTTTGGATCAGCAGGCCTCACGTTTAGGGATTCCCATCGAAGAATTTGGGGTATTGGCCTTAAAAGCCCAACATCCTGTACGCATCGCTGGTCGGTGTTCCGTTTTTGCGGAGTCGGATATGATTCATAAACAGCAATTAGGTCATCCTCTCCCGGATATTATCGCCGGGCTATGCCAGGCCATGGTGCGCAACTATCTCAATAATGTAGGGAAAAACAAAGAGATCCTGGGGCCGGTATTTTTCCAGGGGGGTGTGGCAGCCAATCCGGGTATTCGCCAGGCCTTTGAAGAAGAACTGGGCCAAGAGGTCATTGTTCCTGAGCATTTTTCAGTCATGGGAGCCTTGGGCGCTGCTTTTCTGGCTCAAGAACGTTTCCTGAACAAAAAGAGTCCGACCACGAACTTCCGGGGGTTGAAGATGGCTGAAAGTCATTTTAAGGCTCGGAGCTTTGATTGCAAAGGCTGCAGCAATCACTGCGAAGTGGTGGAGATCAGGCAAGAGGATAAGGTGCTGACCCGTTGGGGAGATCGGTGCGGGAAATGGTCTGTCGGCGACCAACAGAACTTAGCGTCTGGGTCTCACAAATAGGAGATCCAGAGCAACCAGAATTAAGATGGCGATCAGAATGGTCTCCAGGCCCCGGTCAGGAATGATAATCCTTGGCTCACCCCAGCCATAGGTTAGGGTGTTGGGGTAAACGAGGGCAGGGGGCTGTACAGGAGGTTGGGCCGGAGTGATCAGGGGATAGGGATAAGAAGGAAGAGAATGGTGCTCATAAGCTGGATGGGCATGGCCATAAGGATAGGTGTACTGAGGATAGGTGTATTGTGGATAGGGATTTGAATAAGTGGAATACACCCCTTGATGCCCATAAGGATAAGGGGAACTGGGATAGCAATTTCCTGAGTAGTCATAAGATCCCCGTGCACCGAACAGAGAGGAGTTCATAGGCTACCTCCATTCAAACCGATTTAAGTGGGGTCAGCCGAAGTAGAGAGAGTGGCTTGTGCTGGGATAAGAAAACCATGCCCAAGCCTTTTTCATGTCATAGATGTTTAAGCCTTATTTTGAATGAACATAATTTAGAGAGATGAAAATGACAAGGTATTGACATGGTATTATATTCCAATTTATTGCGATTTGCTACTCCGCCTTGAAAAAGGCCGAAGGTTGATTCTCCAGAATTTTACTTTACGTCGGTCGCTCAATAAGCTGCGCGGACAAAACTAATGCTCAAAGCCCTCCGCTCCGAAAGATACCCCTCCAAATCGCTCCTCGAAAGCACTGCTTTCGCACTTGTTCTCAATGGCGGGTTGGAAACGTCCTGTTTCCAACCTTTCTCCGCCGCAGATACTGTTAAGAAAGCGAGTGAACCAGCCCTGGAGCTATGGAGTGCGCGTTGTGCGTAAAGCTACGCGACCCGAACCGTTTTTGTCATTTCCATTTTTTTAAGCGAAAAAATTTTCTCCAGGGTGTATAATGCCTTGCAAATTGTTTGATGCTATGGGAGGGAATTTTTATGGATATGGAGTGAGGAAAGATGGACAAAAAGAATCTTAAGAATCGGCTGATTCACTTCATTCATACTTATGGATTTAATGCTGTTCTGGGCTTTGGTCTGGGGATTGTCATTGTGTTTGCTGTGGTTTTGTTTTCGGGGAGACAGGATCTTTTTGGCCAGGAAGCACGCAGCAGGAACATGCTCCAAACAACTTCCCAGGAGGAGAATATAGCTCAGAATCAAGACTCCTCCGGTCCCGGTGCAGTAGGAGATTTAAAAAACACAGCGGACGAAGCATTGCCCGAGAATACTCTAAGCGATGAAATCTCCAGTGAACTTTCCCTGAAGGACCGGGTTACAGTGTTGCTTATTGGTATGGATAACCGTCCCGGTGAAGCACTCAGCAATACGGATACTCTGATGGTAGCCAGCTTGGATCAAAAGAGCAAAAAAATGGTGTTGCTTTCTGTTCCCCGGGATACTCAGGTTATTCTTAATCAAAAAAAAGAAAAGGTCAATGCCATAGCGCGTTTGCAAAAGGGACCAATCTCAACCCAACAGTATTTGCAGGAGCTGCTGGGTACCCCCATTGACGGTTATGTCTTAACCAATTTCCAAGGGTTTAAAAATATTGTGGACGGCTTGGGCGGCATTACCATTGATGTGGAAAAAGATATGTACTACGATACGGGAGAGGCCCAGGACCGTTTTATCAATCTTAAAAAAGGTGTTCAACGTCTCAATGGCACCCAGGCCTTGCAATATGCCCGTTTTCGCAATGATGAACTGGCGGATATTACCCGGACTTCCCGGCAGCAGGAAGTGATGAAAGCTATTGTAGCTGAAGCCACGACCCCCCGGAATATTCCCAAGCTTCCCATCATCATCCCTAAGGTCTATCAGGCCATAGATACCAATCTCAATCTGGGGCAGATCTGGGCCTTAGCCATGGCCTTTAAAAATAAAGACACCTATGAAGTGATCAATCAAACTCTTCCGGGTCAATTTTCGGATGAAGAGGGAATCAGCTATTGGAAGGTGAACCCGAAGGAGACCAAGGTCATACTGAACCAGCTTTTCCAGGGTAAAACCTCCCCAATTTTCGAAACCATCCAAAAGGTTCATGTGCCTGCCCAACCTCCGGCAAGCAAAGAAACCAAGCCTGAGAGCGAAACGGACGATGTGAAGGAGAAGGCTCAGGATGAGGATCAAGGGTCGATAACCGTTGAAGTTCTGACCACCGAAGTCAAAGAATCAGAAACACAACCCCAAGCAAAAACACAACCCCAAACAACAAAGGAAAAACCTCAAGCTCCCTCTAAAGGGAAGGGTTCACAGCCCCAGGATGGGGAGATAACCTTCGAAGTCCTTGATTAAGTGTCCTGACTAAGCCTTTGCATAAGAAGTACCTTGTCATTTCCTGTAAACAAAGGTATAATATTTGAGGCATTCCTAGATGGATAGAGGATACAAAATGGAGGTTATTGGATGGATAAGTTGTTCGAGAAGTTGAAAGAGTATTTACATATGGATGATGAGATTCCCTTTGATGAGTTCTCTCAATACTATAAGAGCCTGATTGAATGTTTAAATACCACCTTTGAGGAAATGGATCAAGATACCCGCATCAAAGCCCGTTATGCCTGTTCAATCGTTCAGGCTAATGCAGAATCCCGGGAAAAGCGTGAAAAGAAGAATGCCAAAGCCTATAAGAAGATCGGTGCCAAAACCGCTTTTTGGATGAATGCCATTAACTACCGGCTGATTAAAGAGGGTCTGACTCAAGCTGAGATCGATCAAGGGATGGAAGCTATTAATGACAGTATTTAATACACAGGAAATCTGCAAAGCACTTCGTTCGCGAGGTGCTTTGCTTATGGGTGTTCCTTTTCTTGCTGGAGCTGCCAGGTAAATGATATAATTATGGTTAATCTTTTGTAGTGAGAACGAATGATAAGGAAGTAAACTATGATTGTCATATTAACCCATCGCCAAATGGATTTTGATGCTTTGGCATCCATGGTCGCCGCCCAAAAGATTTTTCCGGATAGCCTGATGGTCGTGGACGGGAAATCCAACCCTTATGTTCAGGATTTTATTGCCTTGGCCAGGGACAGGCTGCCTTTTTCCCGCCCCAAGGATGTGGATTGGGCCAAAGTGGAAAAGATCGTGTTGGTGGATACCCATAATTTGCAGCGGGCTGCGGGGATTAAGGAAGGGGTATTTGAGCAGATACCTCTGGTTATTTATGATCATCATCCTTATGATGGCTTCCTTACTGAGGAGATGCATATTGAAAGCATCGGTTCCTGCACTACGTTGCTCATTGAAGAACTCAGAAAAATGGCCGTCCAGCTCAGTCCTTTTGAGGCGACCCTTCTTGCTCTGGGCATTTATGATGATACAGGCAGTCTGCTTTTTGAAAGCACGACAGTGCGGGATGTTAAAGCCGTAGCCTATCTCCTTGAACAAGGAGCGAATTTGGGAGTTGTGGCGGAATATCTCCGTAAACCTTTAATTGAGGAGCAAAAAGAACTCTTGCAGCAGCTCCTGGATAATGGGAAGACTGAGGATTTCCGCGGTCAGCCTGTCTATATTTCCTGGGCGGAAAGCGATGACTATGTGGGCGGTCTTGCCCTTTTAGCTCATCGAGTGGGAGAGATGGAAGGGGCGGAGACTTTATTTCTGGTGGTTCAGATGGAAAACCGGGTCTATCTGGTGGGACGCTCCCGGGGACGGGGGATTGAAGTCAATCGCATTACCCAGGCCTTTGGCGGAGCGGGGCATACCCGTGCTGCTTCAGCTACTGTGAAACATGCTTCTGTGGCTGAGATTCTCAAGCAACTCAAGGGGGAATTGGCACAGCAGGCTCACCGCATTAACCGGGTCAGAGATATTATGAGCTATCCGGTTAAAACCGTATCTCCGGAGATGAAACTCAGCGAGGTAGAGCAGATTCTGCTTAAATATGGTCATACAGGGGTGCCGGTAGCTCAGGGAGAAAAACTGGTGGGCATCATTTCCCGCCGGGATGTGGATAAAGCCATCAAGCATGGGCTGGCCCATGCTCCGGTCAAAGGATTTATGACCAAGGACGTGGTGGTTGTGGAGGCCGATTCCAGCTGGGAAGATGTGCAAAGAACCATGGTTCAGCATGATATCGGCAGAGTCCCCGTTCTGGAAGAAGGAAAACTGGCAGGGATCGTTTCCCGTTCCGATATTCTGCGCATTATTCATGGCAGCGCCGTTCCTACGGAAATGTCACTGACCCGCCATCGCAGTCTGGCGATGCGGGAAGATATCCTGGGCTTGCTTGAGGAGTTGCCGGAGCAGATTCGCTCTTTGTTGGCAGCAGCTCAACAGGTAGCCGATGAATTAGGGTATTCCGTATTTGTAGTGGGAGGATTTGTGCGGGATATCCTGCTTAAGGTGCCGACCCAAGACTTGGATTTTGTCATTGAAGGAGACGGACATGCCTTTGCCCGGGCTCTTGCCCAGCGGCTTCAGGACGTTCAAGTGGTATTCCATGATCAATTTGGCACCGCCCGTTTGGATTTTGCCGATGGCTCCCACCTGGATGTAGCCAGCTCACGCCGTGAAGATTATTCTTCCCCCGGCGCACTGCCTCAGGTGGAGGAATCCCGTTTGCGGGATGATATGTTCCGGCGTGACTTTACCATTAATGCCATGGCCATAGCCGTTAATTCTGTCCGCTATGGCGAGCTGGTGGATTATTATGGGGGCTTAAGAGATCTGAAACAAGGAGAAATCCGTTTTCTTCATAATCTCAGCTTCATCGAGGATCCTACCCGCATTCTCAGGGCTCTTCGTTTTGCCGGCCGTTACGGTTTTCGTCTGGCCAAGGAAACCCGGGAGGGACTTTATACAGCTTTAGATGCCGGTGTCCTACAGAAACTAAGTATCGAACGGTTTACGGAAGAATTCATGCATATGCTTTCTGAATTGAAGTTTGGCGTTATGGGAGAATCCCTGCTCGATATGGGTGTGTTCCCCAAGTGGTTTGGTGCCGAACTGCCCTGGGATTTTACTCATCCGGGGCTGAATCAAGCCATTTCCCCGGAAAGAAAATGGCTGATCTGCCTGCGCAGGATGGACAGATCCCAGTTCGAAAGAATTGAGGAAAAACTTCGGTTAGCCAGGGAGCTCAAAGGGATAGCCTATAAATTCTTTGACATTATGGATGGACTTCTATCCTTAGGCGTGGGAGAAAAAGGTTCTGAAGCTTCTCCATATGCCCGGGAAAAGATTTCTTTAAAGAGTTTGGATCAGTATCTTGAAGGTCTACCGGCCCTCCTCATGGAAGTTCTGCTGTGGGATGAACGCTTCCGGGATTCTCTGGAAGCCTACACAGAAGCAGTCAAGGCCATTCATCAGACCGTAGATGGCACGGCTTTGCGACAATGGGGAGTTAAAGAAGGGCCGGAGATTGGCCGCATTCTTAAAGCGGTCCGTCTGGCTTGGCTGGAAGGCAAGCTGCAGACAGAGGAAGAAGAGAAGGAATTTGTGCTTGGGTTGCTGAAGGATGGCTTGTCAAACCGACCGAAGGGGGAAACTACGTGTTCAACTTAACCACCATCATCGCCAACATACCTGCCTTACTTGTGGGGTTTGCTTTTCATGAATATGCCCACGCCTGGGTGGCTGATCGTTTAGGAGATCCGACTCCCCGCAGCCAGGGACGTTTAACTCTGAATCCTTTCGTCCACCTGGATATCTTTGGTACCCTGATGGCTGTACTTTATTCCTTTGGCTGGGCGAAGCCGGTCATGACCCAACCCCACTATTTTAAGGGGAATAAAGAGCGGGGGAGAGTGCTGGTGTCGGTCGCCGGTCCTCTGGCCAATCTGTTGGTTGCTTTTATCGCCATGATGCTTTGGGTCTTAACCCTGGCCTTCCTGGAGGATTCATCCTGGACCGGCACACTATCCACAATATTCATGTCCCTGGTGATCATGAATTTGGGTCTTGGGGTGTTTAATATTCTGCCGATTCCGCCTTTAGATGGTTTTTCTATCTTAAGGGGGGTTGTTCCCGGGCGGTACAGCAAGGTTCTTGATACCCTGGAGACTTACGGCATGTTCATTCTGGTTATAATACTATTTACCAACTTTTTGGGAGTAATACTGCAGCCTGCAGTATCCGGCCTTTACGCTTTTTATCGTGATACCGCTTTGTTTTTGCTGTCGCCTTTTATCGGCTAAAGGCAATGGAAAACCTACAACTGAAAGGGGTTTTATAAGTGAAAGGTAGAATTTTCAGCGGCATGCGCCCCACGGGGAGCTTGCATATCGGGCATCTCAGTGTCATCCAGAATTGGGCCGCACTGCAATCGGAATATCAAAGCTATTATGGAATTGTGGATCAGCATGCTCTGACGACAGGTTATGAGGATGGTTTGGATTTTGGCGTACTTATCCGGGAGATTGCCCTGGATTGGTTGAGTGTGGGCATTGATCCGGATCAGTCGGCGGTTTTTGTTCAATCTCATATTAAGGAACATGCGGAATTGCATCTGCTTTTATCGATGATTACCCCTCTATCCTGGTTGGAGCGGGTACCGACCTATAAGGATCAAATGCAGCAGTTGGGCAAAGAAGGGGGCAAGGATATCGCAACCTATGGCTTCCTGGGCTATCCCCTCCTGATGGCTGCCGATATCTTAGTTTATAAGGCGGACACCGTACCTGTGGGAGAAGACCAAATTCCTCATGTGGAGCTGTGCCGCGAGATTGCCAGACGATTCAATCACCTCTATGGTCAGGTTTTTCCGGAACCGAAAGCCCTGATCGGCAAAGTTCCCCTGCTGCCCGGCGTCGATGGACGTAAAATGAGTAAAAGCTATAATAATACCATCTCCTTAACGGCTTCCACGGCAGAAATCAAAGAAAAGGTCCAGCAGATGGTGACGGACCCGGCCCGTTTGCGCAAGGATGACCCGGGTCATCCTGAGGTTTGTATAGTCTATAAATTTCATGAGGTGTATACACCTGAAGTCGCCGAAGTTGAGGAAAACTGTCGCGGAGGCAAGATCGGCTGTGTGGCTTGTAAGCGTCATCTGGCCGAGAACCTTGATAAGCTGCTCAGTCCTTTCCGTGAGCGCCGTGCCGCTTGGGAAGAGCCTGGTAAGGTTGAGCGGGTTTTGGAGCAGGGGGCTGAACAAGCCCGCCAAGTTACTCAAGAAACTATGAAAGAAGTTCGTCACGTGATGGGGCTGAGATGAGCAACGGGTCATCGGTAAGCCATAGTGCCAATACCGCCCCTTATGTGGAGCTGCCCGCATTTCAAGGTCCCATGGATCTGCTTCTGCACCTGATCCAGCAGGAAAAAGTGGATATTTACGATATTCCCATTGCCAGGATTACGGATCAATTTATCCAGGTCGTACGTCAGATGGAAGATCTGGATATGGAAGTGACCACGGAATTTCTGGTTTTAGCTGCCCAGCTTCTCCAGATCAAGTCCCGCTACTTGCTGCCCAAACCGGTTAAAGATGTGACCGTCGAAGAAGAAGGAGATCCGCGCCAAGAGCTGGTGGAACGGCTTTTAGCCTACCGGGCTTTTAAACAGGCTGCGGAAACTTTGGGAGAGATTCAAATCTCTTCCGGGCAGCGGTACTTTCGCGAAGTTGATGTGGATGGGCTGCGCAGTCAATTCACTCCGGCGGATCCTTTGGCAGGGATTCATTTTGAAGCCTTATGGCATGCTTTTCAGCGGATTATTGAGAGGGCGGAGCAGGGGGAAGAGATCAGGACGGTGGAGCCGGATGAAATCCCCATTGAAGTTATGGTCAATGATGTACTGCGCCGGGTCATCCTGCATCCTCGCGGCCTGCGCTTCAGTCAGTTGATTCGGGGCACTAAACGTATGGAGATTATTGTTTCTTTTTTGGCTTTGCTGGAGCTGTTGAAGTCAGGAAAAGTGCATTGTGAACAAAGTTCGCAGAACGAGGAGATTTTTGTATTTCCTACAGAAAAAGCTTGGGAGTTTACTGAAGGGGAGTAAAATATGCTGTTTCGGGAAAGAGAAATTGCGGGAGTCGAAGCGCTGTTATTTGTTGCCGATAAACCTCTGACCAAGGAGCGTTTAGCAGAGATCCTTCAGTTAAGCAGTGAGGATATTGCTGAAATACTGTATGACCTTAAACAGCGCTACGCTGCACCTGCCAGTGGGGTTACCCTGATTGAAGTCAATGAAGGCTATAAGCTGGGAACCAAACCGGAGATGTCCGCTTATATAGAAACCCTGTATCATCAACCCTCCCAGGGACTGTCGGGAGCGGCTTTAGAGGTGTTGGCCATCATTGCCTATAAGCAGCCCGTCACCCGGGGAGAAGTGGATTTTATCCGTGGGGTGCAATCCGATCGCTCCTTAGGGACTTTGGTGGAGAAAGGTCTTGTCAAAGATGTAGGACGCAAAGAAGGGCCGGGCCGGCCGATTCTTTACGGTACTACGGAACAGTTTTTGATTCATTTTGGGCTTAAATCCCTGGAGGAGCTGCCGGATCTGAACTTTGAGAGCATGCAGGAAGCGGCCCTGGCTGAAGAGCTGGCCATGGGGGCCGGGGAGTTTTGGCAAGATAATGAGGATTGTGAGTAAACAAGGGAGTGTCGCAAAACTACGTTTTTATGTAGTGGCGGTACTCCCTTTTCTAAATTCGTAAGCGATTACGAATTTAGAGTGCATAAATACCCCCTCTTAGGGCATCCTAAACTGTTAAGATGGCGTTCGGGGGGATAATGGTGCAGATTCTCGCTCTTCTGGTTGCGATGTTCATTTGGTTAATGATGATCCTGTGGATCAAAGCATCCTTGGATTTTCGTTATTCCCGCATTGAGGAAAATGACGATCTGGAAATTCATCTTTCCGCTCTGGGCGGTTTCTGGAAGTTTCGGCTCAGTATTCCGACAATTAAGCTGGAATGGGAAGAAGGCCCTAAGATTGCGGCGGAACAGGAAGCTCAGGCCCCTACGGGTGAAACCAGGAAGGCTGTCCAGCAATTGAAAATGCGTTACTTCAAGAAGAGTTTTTTCTATGAGCTCTTTCCCAATATTCCTTCCTTGCTGATCGCCTTTACCCGTCTTAAAAAGAAATTTTATCGGGGAATCCATTGCACAGAGTATGATTGGAAGATCGAATATGGCCATGAAAATCCTGCGGTGACGGCTTTGGTATCAGGGAGTTTCTGGGCAATGCTTGGCTATTCTATGGGAAGAATGTATAACCAGGTGACCATGGATGTTCAGGAACCGCGGATTATGGTGGTGCCTCAGTTTAAGAAGCCGGGTTTTCGCTGCGATATTCAAAGCAGCTTCAATTTGCGAATTGGCCATATCCTGTTGGTGGGAGCTGAACTGGCCAGGCTGATCTGGCGCAGAATCAGAAAATAGGGTGCGTCGCAGCGCTTAGAAAAACTTTAATGCATAGTTTTGGCGAAAAAAGACCATATTGTTATTATCAATGATTAAGTTTAAAGGGGTGGATAGCTATGGGGAATCATCCCATTGAAGCTTTAATGAAAAGTGCTATGGAAAGTATTCAAGCCATGGTTGATGTGAATACGATTGTCGGCGACCCGGTAGAGTCCTCGGACGGTTCGGTAATTATCCCTGTTTCCCGGGTGTGCTGCGGATTTGCCGCAGGTGGGAGTGAGTTTGCACCTCCTGAAGGGGACCGGGACGAAGGAGATAAAAAAGATCAAGCGGCCGCTTTCCCCTTTGGCGGCGGCAGCGGTGCTGGGGTGTCGGTGCAGCCGGTAGGATTCCTGGTGGTGGGACACGGTCAGATACGCCTGTTGCCCATTGATCACAATGTGGTGATCGATCGTCTGTTTGATGAGATTCCAAATTTAATGGATAAGATATCTAATATGGTGAAGAAGGATAAACCCAGCGATCAGGTAACCAAGGAAGATATCATTATCGTAGGAGAGCATTAATCGCTTTAAGTGTATCCGCTATTTATCTGAATACAGGGCAGCAGCGCCTGAGCGTATAACGGGGGTGTCGCAAACGTTTGTGAGTAAACGTAGTGCGGCACCCCCTGCTAATCGCTCTCTTTGGGTTGTTTTTGTGACTGTCTTACGGCAACAGCCACTCATCGACCTGGCTTACGTAAGTGCATGTGAAAAACGGGACCTGTCCCTCTGATTCAAGGTCTAAATCCCTTCATGACCACATAGATATGGACTTAGGGAGGGGAGGACATGGTCAATGCCATCTGGTTGTTTATGCTGGTTACGGGCATTATCGTGGCGGCCCTGAATGGGAGGATAGACACAGTCACAGAATCAGCGATGAAAGCGGCAGAATTGGGTGTGGAGACAGCTTTTGGCCTGATTGGAGTCATGAGCCTTTGGCTGGGACTCATGAAGCTGGCAGAGGAAGCAGGCTTTGTAAGAGCCTTAGCCCGTTTTTTTGGACCGGTGATTCGCCGGCTTTTTCCGACCATTAGGGAAGACAGCCCAGCCCTGGGGGCGATCATTTTAAACCTGAGCGCCAATGTTCTGGGATTGGGGAATGCTGCCACACCTTTTGGGCTGAAGGCCATGCAGGAGCTGCAAAAGGAGAACCCTAACCCGGATACGGCCAGCCCGGCTATGATCACCTTTCTTGCTTTAAATACCTCCTGTATTACCTTGATTCCGGCCACCATCATAGCAGTGCGGCTGAAGGCCCAATCGGTTCATCCCACGGAGATTATCGGTCCGACAATTTTTGCTACAGGGTGTGCCATGACGATCGCCATCCTGGTGGATTATCTGATTCGGCGGAGGTCAAGACCATGAGCTTTATTGCAGAAATCTCCCGTTGGGCCATTCCTTTGCTGCTTTTGTTTATCCCTTTAATTGCTTTTCTGCGCGGAGTACCTGTGTATGAATCTTTCGTCACAGGAGCGGAAGAGGGCTTTAAAACGGCCATCAAAATTCTGCCTTTTCTGGTGGGGATGCTGGTCTCCATCCGTATTTTTGTGGATTCAGGTGCCTTAGAGATTCTGGCCGGATTATTGCAGCCCATCTTTACGATCTTTGGCCTGGATTCCGAGCTCACGGCGATTATACCTCTGGCGGTCATGCGCCCCCTAAGTGGTTCAGGAGCTTTGGGAGTGGCGACTCAATTGATCAATCAGTATGGACCGGACTCCTTCATTGGCCGTTTAGCCTCCACACTGCAGGGGAGTACGGACACCACCTTTTTTGTCCTGACCGTCTATTTCGGTTCGGTAGGAATCAAAAAATACCGCTATGCTTTGAAGCTGGGCCTCATGGCGGATCTGATCGGACTGATCGCTTCTCTGTGGATTGTCCATAGGATGTTTTATTAAAGCGGTTCATGAGCATACTAAGGAGGATAAGGAGGCCTTAGTATGCTTTTTGTTGTGTTGCCCGCTTACAATGAGGAGGCAGGTCTGCAACCGCTCCTTGATGATATAAGCAAGGCCTGTCAGGGGATTCCCCTGCAAATTATTGTCGTCAATGACGCCAGCACGGATCATACCCTGGAGATTGCCCGGGATTATGCCCTGAGCAACCCGGCGGTTCAGGTTCTGTCCCATACCCGGAACAAAGGGCTGGGGGGCAGCTTGATGACAGGGTTTAAGCATGTCTTTGCCCAGAGGAGAATGTTAGGGGAACAGTCCGGTGAATGGATAGGGCATGATGATGTTATCCTGACGATGGATGCCGATAATACTCATCCGGCGGAACGCATTCCGCTTATGGCGGAGCTGATTCAGCAAGGGGCGGATCTGGTCGTGGCCTCGCGCTATGCTCCCGGCGGCAAGCAATACGGTCTGAACCCACTGCGGCAGGTTCTCTCCTGGGGAGCAGGGCAAGTCATGACCGTGTTTTTTCCTGTGGAGGGACTGAGGGACTATTCCTGCGGGTACCGGGCTTATCGGGCTTCAGTCTTAGAGAGCGCTTACATAATCTATGGGGAAGAGCTCATTGAAAGTCGCAGCTTTGCCGGAATGGTGGAGCTTTTAGTGAAGGTAGCCAACTATTGTGGGGAGATTCGGGAGATTCCTTTCGACTTACATTATGAGAAGAAACAAGGAAAAAGCAAAATGAAAATCTTAGCCACGATTATGGGCTATTTTGCTTTAATCCTGCGCTTAAAGAAGGAAAAATGGGGTTGGGTGGAATGGGTAGGCGAGTAAATGGCATCTTAGTTCTTATTTTGATTGTGGGAGCGGTGCTGCGCTTAAAAGGAGTCACCAATCCCTATCTGGATGATCAGGGCTGGCGGCAGGCAGATACAGCAAGTATGGCTTTGAATATGCTGGGACATCTGGGGGATTTCCCTGATGTCCTTTTTCCTATGCTTAATTATGATGGAGCAGGCCCCCAGCCTGTGGAACTGGAGTTCCCATTCTTTCCCTACCTTCTGGCCTGGACTTGGACCTGGTTAGGCTGGCAGGATCTATGGGGGAGATTATGGGGAATTTGCTTCTCCCTGCTTACCATCGGCGGAATCTATCAATTTGGCAGGCTGGCTTTATCCGGGAGAGCAGGCTTATGGGCTGCAGCTTTTTATGCCTTCCTGCCTTTAACCACTTACTATGGCAGGGTAGTTATGCCGGAGCCTGTGGCTCAGGCCTTCAGTATCTGGGCTTTAGTCGCCATAGTGTCCTGGCGGAACAAGCCGACCCGGAGGCATTTGCTGGGGGCTTCAATTCTGATGGCGGGGGCGGTTTTGGCTAAGCTGCCCCAATTGATGATTTTTCCGGTGGCCTTGCTGCTGGGCTTTTATCCGTTGCGGAGAAAGATCGGGAAACTGCTCGTCTACAGCTTTTTATCTTTAGTTCTTCCTATGCTATACTATAGCTGGGTTCATTTCGGGGCGGGGGAGGCCAGTCAATTTGTCTCGGGGATCCTGTCCCATCAGGTTATAGAAGGCTCCACAGGCTATGGGGAAATTCTTTATAAAAACTTAAAATCCGGATTGGGTTTGCCGCTGCTCTTGGCCTTAATGGGAATAGCCCTGATAGTTCAAAAGAAAGCTTTCCAAAAAGAAGGGCATCTTGCTCTGCTGTTATGGGCCGGGATCAGCAGTGTCTATCTGGTGGTCATCTGCCTGAGGATTCCTCTGGATTATTATCTGATTCCCTTAGCCTTGCCGATCGTGCTATTGGCTGGATATGCCCTGGATGTCTGGGGCGGGAATAGGGAAGGGAATGGAGTTCCTGCTTTTGTGGTGGGAATAGTCTTGATTGGATTGCTTTGGGTAAACCAAACCTTATATTATGGGTCGAAATATCAATGGAATGAGGAGCTTCTTACCCAGGCTCAGTGGCTTCGTCAACACACAGAAGCCGATAGTGTGTTGGTTTTAAGCGGTCCTCAGCCCATGACCTTATATTATTCCCAACGCTATGGCTATCGCCTAATCCGTGATGACTCACAAGCCTGGGAGGATTTGCAGGAGATGCCCGGGGATTATTTGGTTGCTCTTCCCGACTCCCGGGGGGAGGATTTTTGGGAACGAGTAGAAAGTGCTTACGCTCAGGTCGGCCCCGGCGTATATCAATTGAACGGGAAATAATAAGCTTTTAGGAGCGATTGGATTTGAACAGAAATAATGAACGGGGTAGGCCAAGGCAGGAAGAACGTTTGCAAAAGGTCTTGGCCCAGGCCGGGATCGCCTCCCGCCGGCATGCTGAAGAGATCATCCTCCAGGGGAGGGTTAAAGTTAACGGAGAAGTCATCCGGACCTTGGGAACTAAGGTCGTGTCCACGGATCGGATCGTCGTGGACGGCCGGCTCCTTTCCATTCCTCAGAATGACTATGCCTATTATCTATTGCACAAACCCACCGGGTATATCACCAGTGTTACCGATCCCCAAGGCAGAAAAACCGTGATGGAACTCATGCCAAAAATCCCCCGGAGAGTCTATCCGGTGGGCCGCTTGGATTATGATACCTCAGGACTGCTTCTTCTCACCAACGATGGGGATTTAGCCCACCGTTTAATGCATCCTTCCTATGGTGTGGAAAAGACCTACCGGGTAGAGGTGGGGGAGAAGATACCGGAACAAGCCTTAAAGCGTTTGGAAAAAGGAGTTCTTCTGGAAGATGGCAAAACAGCCCCAGCCCGTATCAGAGAAGTTTCTCCAAAGGGCCGGGGCTCTCTGCCAACCTATGAGATTACCATTCATGAGGGGCGGAATCGTCAGGTACGACGAATGTTTAAAGCCGTAGGTTTTCCATTAAGCACCTTAAAGCGGCTGCGTTTTGGCCCCTTGGAGTTGGACCCGTCTCTGGCACCGGGGGCATTCCGCACCCTGTCCAAAACGGAAATCCAACATTTGCGCCGGGCGGTAAAGCTTACTTAGCTCATGGGGCAGAGGCGCTAATGGGGCATATGCAAGGCGTGATCAAGGGACTTATTCCATTTTTCAATGTCCCGCCCGCCAAATTTTTGCAGGGCATTGGCCACAGAATTGACCTTTTCCTGCTCGGTGGTGATCAGGACAAGAAAATGTCCTGTTCTTACCTCATATTCATAATGACGGGCGCGCTCAGGACTGAGGCCATAGCTTAACAAAGCTTCCACTAAGCCTTGCCCATGGGGACGGTGGAGAAGGTCATTGGCCAGGGGGCCGGCTGCCACACATTCCCCCAGATTGGGAATATCCATAGGCGGAGCTTGAACCAACCAAGCGTTAAAACGGTCAAAATTAATTTCCGGCGGTACAAAAGCCAGCTCGTTGGCAATCTCTTCTTTGACATCACCTTGATGAAGATAACCGGCCCGGACAATAACCGAAATATTGCTGTTGGCTAAGGATTCCCCTTGGATTTCTTCTACGGCTTCTTTGGTTTGCTGGGGCCCTTTAAATACAGCAAGAATCGTTCTGCTCATTTTTATCCCCCTTCATGATTTTTGTTAGTATATCCATTGAACGGGACTTCATTCAGGGGATTCAACCCCTGCGGAAAGTCAGTCAGGTTAATTTAATGTAAACAGCCTGCTTCACACGAAGAGGAGAAGGAGAATGCGAAACCTTGCCGAATAAAGAGGTAAACTTGATAGTTCAAGAACAGCGAATGGACACCATCAGGGGTTTAGGCGTTAGTATATTTATTAAAAGATTGATTAATAGAACATGACTAAGTGTGGCAGGGAGATGAAGAATGAAAATTCGTATTGGAAATGAAGTGCTGACAGAACATATCCGGGCCAGAATCCGTTTGGATTTTCGTGGAGAAGGGAAGAGCGGGCGTTTTATATTCGGAGGGAAAACCCAGGAAGAAATAGCTGAACAGGTCCGTGAGCAGGAAGTCGCCTTACTGAGAAATGTACCCATGCAGGGAATATTCCTTGAAGACATCGACGTGAGCCTTGATTTGTATACCGTCACTGAATCCGATGGCCGGCGCAAACGTGAGGTGGCCTACGCCCCTGTCATCTTAACACTAAGGCTGGAGAACCTGGATGATCTGCTCCCCTTCACGATCAAACCGGAATTCCGTAAAATTGAATTTCTCAGCCCGGAGAACCTGCAGATTCACCGGCTGGATGTGGAAAGGCTTTTCTTTCGGGTAAGCCAGTCTATCCAGGAGGAAGTTAAAAAAGCAGAATTGCGCTTTCAGTAAATTAAAACCCAGTTGAGGACTGGGTTTATTTTTTTGCCTATTTTGGGGCTGTGTATGATATTTTCTCAAGAATTGCTAATAATAACCTTTGTACATGGCTATTCAACAAGTATCTTAAAAAAGAAAGGTGGAATTTATACATGCCTTGGACTCAAAACTATTCTGCTTTGGGAGGAAGTATAGCCCTGACAGCTTTGGTTGTCTCCATCCCTATTTTCTTCCTCTTATGGGCGCTGGCCATTAAACGTATGAAAGGACATATTGCGGGTATGTCGACCCTGCTCATTACCCTCGTCATTGTTGTCCTTGTCTACAAGATGCCGATCTCCATCGCTCTTTCAGCAAGCCTTTATGGAATTCTCTATGGGCTCTGGCCGATTTCCTGGATCGTGGTTACCGCAGTGTTCTTATATAATTTAACCGTTGAGGCCGGCCAATTCGATGTCATTAAAGGCTCTATTTCCTCAATTTCCAATGACCGGCGGATCCAAGCTTTATTGGTGGCATTCTGTTTTGGGGCTTTTTTAGAAGGAGCTGCCGGGTTCGGTGCACCTGTGGCTATCTCAGCCTCGATTCTGATCGGTTTAGGCTTTAACCCACTCTATGCAGCAGGACTTTGCTTAATTGCCAACACGGCACCTGTGGCCTTTGGTGCCATCGGCGCACCAATTATCGCAGCGGGTGCAGTCACCGGCATGGGGGATTTTGTCATTTCCCAGGCTATAGGACGTCAACTTCCTTTCCTGTCGGTGATCATCCCTATCTACCTGGTGGTGCTTATGTCCGGTTGGAAAGGAGCCAAGGAAGTTCTTCCGGCAGCCCTTGTGGCAGGGATCGCCTTCGCCGTTGCCCAGTGGTGGTCCTCTAACCATCTGGGTGCCTATTTGCCGGATATTATCTCTTCGTTGTTCTCCTTGATTGCCCTGACCTTGTTCCTGCGTGTATGGAAGCCCAAAAATAACTGGCGCTTCCCTCATGAAGAAGGTAAAGAGGATAACGTGGTTGCGCAAAGATTTACGGCAGGGCAGATTATCAAGGCCTGGTCGCCCTTTGCTATACTCACTGTCCTGGTCGGAATTTGGGGAACCCCCGGGTTCAAGACCTGGGCTACCAATGCCGGGCTTTACGTCAATATAGCTCATTGGCCGGGATTGGATGGGCTGGTCTATAAGGCGGCTCCCATTGTCGCCAAGCCCACCGTCTATGCAGCAGCCTATAAATGGGATTGGTTTTCTGCCGCCGGGACAGCCATTTTAATCTCTGCCATCATCTCCATGTTCATTCTCGGGGTTAGCCCCGGAAGAGCCTGGAAGGTCTTTGTCAAGACACTTAAACAATTAACCTTTGCGATTATCAATATTGCTTCGGTTCTGGGGTTCGCCTACTTAGCCAACTATTCGGGGCTGTCCTATACCTTGGGTCTGCTCTTTGCTTCGACAGGTTCCCTGTTCCCCTTCCTGTCTCCTGTCTTGGGATGGCTGGCCGTGTTCCTCACCGGTTCGGATACCTCGGCCAACGCCTTGTTTGGTAAATTGCAGCAGGTCACCGCCGAGCAGATCGGGGTTAATCCGGTCCTGACTGTGGCGGCCAACAGCTCCGGCGGGGTTGTGGGCAAGATGATTTCGCCCCAGTCCATTGCGGTGGCGGCTGCAGCTACATCTCTGGTGGGGAGGGAGTCAGAGCTGTTGCGGTTTACCCTCAAGCATTCCCTGATTCTATTGCTCGTCATATGTATTATGATTACTCTGCAGGCCTATGTGGTTCCGGGAATGATTCCGGTGATCACGGCAGGGCCCTAAAGGAAAATGTTATATATAATTAAACCAAGATTGCCTGAAGGGAAGGGGAGCCATCCCCTTCCTTTTCTGTTGAGAACTTATTAAAGATTCCAAATTGAAATTCTATTCGACATAGTAAGTGAATTTATTCTCTTAGTTGCTTTTCTATTGCAAATGATGCGAATTTAACATACAATTACCCCTGGAGGTCAGACCAGAATCAAGTAAAATTCTTGGTCCGACCATTAAAATTGGCTTAGTTGGCCTGACCATACTATGATAGGAGGAATTAAACAGAAGATTATAAAAAATAAGAATATTTAAATCAAATTAACAAACGCACATTATTCTGAAAGGGGATTTGACTCATGCCATGGACACAGGATTACGCAGCACTTGGCGGTAGCCTTGGCTTAACTGCACTTGCTGTTTCAATTCCTATCGTATTTTTATTTTGGGCTTTAGCCGTAAAAGGTATGAAAGGGTATGTCGCAGGACTGATTACCCTTGCTATAAGCATTGTGGATGTTATTATTGTTTATAAAATGCCGGTGACTCTGGCTCTTTCTGCTACGGCATATGGTATGCTTTATGGACTCTGGCCTATTGCCTGGATCGTTATTACCGCCGTTTACTTATACAATTTGACGGTCGTGTCCGGTCAGTTTGACATTATTAAAAGTTCTATCGCTTCTATTTCCGATGACCGCCGTCTGCAGGCTCTTATTGTCGCCTTCTGTTTTGGAGCTTTTCTGGAGGGTGCCGCCGGTTTCGGTGCTCCTGTAGCTATTACCGGTGCACTGCTCATCGGTCTCGGTTTTGACCCCATCAAGGCAGCCGGACTTTGCCTGATTGCCAATACTGCTCCTGTGGCCTTCGGTGCCATCGGTGCGCCCATCATCACCGCAGGTGCAGTCACCGGCATGGGCGACTTTGTTATCTCCCAAGCCGTAGGCCGCCAGCTTCCTTTCCTCTCCGTCATCATTCCTCTCTACCTTGTTATTTTGATGGCCGGTTGGAAGTCTGCTAAAGAAGTTATGCCTGCTATTCTTGTCACCGGTGTATCCTTTGCGGTAGCCCAATGGTGGTCTGCCAACTATCTGGGTGCCTATCTCCCCGATATCATCTCTTCTTTGTTCTCCTTGGTGTGCACTACAGTCTTCCTGAGATTCTGGAAGCCTAAAACTGTATGGCGTTTCCCTCATGAGAGAGGTACCAAAGAACCTGAAATGAAGAAATACACCGGAGGTCAAATTGCCAAAGCATGGTCTCCTTTCGTTATTCTTACTGTCATGGTGACCATCTGGGGAACACCCTCTTTCAAAACCTTCATTCTTGATAAACTGCATCTTGTTCTGAAATTCAGCTGGCCCGGTCTTGACGGTCTGATCTATAAAGCAGCTCCCATCGTGGCTAAACCTACCGTCTATGAAGCCATCTTCAAATGGGATTTCCTGTCCGCCGGAGGTACGGCCATTCTTATCGCTGCTATTATCAGTACCATCATTTTAGGAATCAAACCATCTACAGCGGTCAAAGTCTTCGGTGATACCCTGAAGCAATTGATGTATCCCGTTATCAATATTTCGGCAGTACTTGGCTTTGCCTACCTGGCCAACTACTCCGGCCTTTCCTATACCTTAGGATTATTCTTTGCTTCCACCGGTGCTTTCTTCCCTGTTCTTTCTCCAGTATTAGGTTGGTTAGGGGTATTCCTTACCGGTTCCGATACCTCGGCTAATGCTCTCTTTGGTAAACTGCAACAAGTTACCGCAGAGCAGCTGGGCATGAATCCTGTACTCACTGTGGCAGCTAACAGTTCCGGTGGTGTGGTAGGCAAAATGATCTCACCTCAATCCATCGCCGTGGCCGCCGCCGCCACCACTTTAGTCGGCCGTGAGTCCGAGCTCTTCAAATTTACAGTGAAACACTCACTGGCTATGTTGGCAGCTGTCATTGTGATTATTTGTCTGCAAGCTTATGTGGTACCCGGCATGATCCCGGTTATTGCTGATGCCGCTGCCTTCCTCCATTAAGATTGAAGCATATATAGAGTGGACAACTTATTTCAAATAAGTTATATTAAAAATATTATGAATCAATAATGGGAAGTAGTTAAACTACTTCCCATCTCTTTCTATAGTGGAGGGTAGCATGGATTTAAAACCTATCAAAACGAAGAAAATATACGAGGAAATTATCGAGCAGATACGGGTGTTGGTGGTTAAAGGGGATCTGAAACCGGGGGATCGCCTGCCATCGGAGCGGGATTTGGCGGTGCGTCTCAATGTCAGCCGTGCCTCTGTTCGCGAAGCCCTTAGTGCTTTGGAAATGATGGGGCTCTTGGAGATTCGCAGCGGCGAAGGAACCTATATTAAGAAAATCAATTTAGATTCGGTTGTGACACCTTTAACATGGGTGTTGAGCATGGAGAAAGACACCATTCTGGAACTGCTTGAAGTTCGCAAAATGCTGGAGGGCCAAACTGTAACTCTAGCTGCCAAGAGAGCGACTTCCGACGATCTGCGTGAGTTGGAAGGGGCGCTGAAGGCGATGCATGACGATGTGCAAACCGGTCAATTGGGAGAAGAAGCGGATCTGCGCTTTCATTATGCCGTAGCCAGAGCCAGCAAAAATAAGATCCTGGTCAGGCTGATGAATGCTATATCCGATACCATGCACCAGTCCTTAAAGGCCAGTCGGGTGCGCCTTTATGAAGAGCATGCCACACCGGAAATTTTATATAAGGAACATGTCCTCATCCTGGACGCTATTCAGATGAAAAATGATGAACAAGCCCGTCAGTATATGTTGGAGCATTTGGCGGGAGTTGAGAGACGGCTTATGAATTATTACTCCAGTAATAATGTGTAGGGAAATTAGCCGGCAGATTTTATTTTAATTTAAATAATAGGTTCAGAATTGAGAAATTTGTTTTAATTGACAGAAAATAGTGCTGGTCAATGCAGAGTTGTTCATGATAAACTTAAGTGGGAATTGAGGGCTAGGCTTAAGGAGAGAGTAAAATTTGGAGCTTAAACCGATTAAGACACGAAAAATTTATGAAGAAATCGTCGAGCAAATTCGGGAACTGGTAGCCCGCGGGGAACTTAAACCCGGCGACCGGCTGCCTTCAGAACGGGATTTGGTGGAGCGCCTGAAAGTGAGCCGGGCTTCGATTCGGGAAGCTCTCAGCGCCTTGGAATTGATGGGACTGCTTGAGGTGCGCAGCGGCGAGGGGACCTTCGTTCGCAGACTGCGTTCCGAATCGGTAGTGGCGCCTTTAGCGTGGATGCTTACCATGGAGAAGGGAACCGTGCTTGAATTGCTGGAGATTCGGAAAATTCTTGAGGTCCAGGCTGTAGGGATGGCGGCTGAACGTGCCGAAGCAGAGGATATAAGAGAATTATCGGCGGCCTTGGATCGCTTGCAGGACGATTTACACAGTCCTACTTCCGATGGCTCTTCAGACCATCGATTTCATTACGCCATTACCCGGGCGACCAAGAATAAGATTATGATCCGGCTTATGGACACCATATCGGATCTTATGAAATATAGCCTTAAGGCGAGCCGTTCGAAGCTTTATGAAGGCAAATACACTCCGGCCCTTCTTTTTCAGGAGCACAAAAAGATTTATGAAGCGATTGTGGCCAAGGATGTGGAAATGGCCAGGAACTATATGCTTACTCATCTTACCGGTGTAGAGGAAGAAATCTTAAAAGGTTTTGATGAAGAAAATGAGGCAATAACACCTATATATTAGGCTTGAGATAGGACAGGAAAGTATTGGGACAGAGCGTAAAAGGCTCTGTTCTTTCTTTTCTCAGTTAAAACGTTTATACTAAATCTAAAGAATAAATTAAGTGGCACTAAGAGGTGAAGCAGATGCTCAACACATGTCAAATGGTTTATCACCATAAGAATTGTTTAAATACTAAAAAGCCCTACGCTAAACCCTGCCGGTTATGCATAGAGGCTTGCCCTCATCAGGCTGTCTCTGAATATCGTGAAATCGATGCCAAAAAATGTACCGAATGTGGGGCATGTATGGCAGTTTGCCCCAGTGACGGTTTTGTGGATCGTTCGACGGATCTCCTGCATACCTATCTTGAGGAGCAAGGGGAGATTATCCTCAATTGTCCTCAGGCAGCCCCTCTGGGTTTTGAGATACCTTGTCTGGGAGTCATCGATGGCGATTTGTGGCTGGCCCTGATCCATGCAGCCAAGGAAAAGAACGTGGTGATTCATACGGGCAAATGCGCAGAGTGCCCTGATAAAAAAGCCTGTGCCTTAAGCGTGAAAACCTTCAAAGCCATTCATGAGAGCTGGCCGGATCATCCCCCGATCGTCATTCAAGTTAGCCCTGATCAACCGGGGGAGGCGGCAACACCTGGAACCGGTTCCCCAAGCAGAGCTGCTCTGCCCCAAAAGGAGCCGGCGGAAAAAAGAGGGTGGAGGAAGAAAGGCTGGGAGAAGCTTGAAACCATCTTGCCGGGGTTGACTGCGGATGAAGCCTACCCAATCCCCCGCACACGCCAATTATTAGTAAAGCGGATGCAAGCTTATCCCCAGGATAAGATGCCCATACCTGCTTTGCAAGTGGGAAATATTTGCACCAGCTGCGGAGTATGTGCGGCCATCTGTCCCCAGGCAGCCCTTACCAAAAGGGAAAACGGGGATGAGTTAACCCTGATCTATGAACCGTATAAATGTGTCCGTTGTCAGCGCTGTGTCACTATCTGCAACCCGAAGGCCCTGGAATTTGTGCCAAAGCAGCTGTCCCATCGTCACTACACAGGCAAGATTCTTCTTCATAAGGGCAGTCCTAAGCATTGCACCCGCTGTGGCAAACTAGTCTTCGATAATTCTGAACCCCCCATGTGTGTCGCTTGTGCTTCCTCTTCCGGTGACAGCATCTTTAATGCTTAGCCCCGTATAGGGTCTTTGCTTTGTTGTATTTAAAACATGATATAATCATACAAGAGCCTGCCATGATTAATACCCATCAGAATAATTTTAGCCAGTAAAAAAACAGTAGCGATTCCTGCCCCAATGCCGGTCAATAGTCTGCGTTTATTCGTGCTCTCCCCTAACCCCAAATATTGAACACTCCCATCGATTCCTAAGGGAATAAGCAAGAGAATGATCGTTCCCAGTGGTACAGGGTGATACTTCAAAGCAAGGAGTGCGCCAAGGATATAGCCGAAGGCTATTCCGGTACATCTTGCACAGACTGGAAATTGGCGTCCCCTGAAAAAGAAGGATCGTTCAGGCAGACGGTGGCATAGAAACAAATAATGCAGGGCTTTGCCAATGTTTATGTTCATGCTCAATAACCTGTTGCCGCACTAAATCCTCCCCAGACAATACCGAACACATAAAGAATCATGCCAAAGGCAACTCCGCCTATGGTCCAATTACAAATGGATTTGGCTTTTTCAGGCTCTTTGGCATGCCAAATAAAAAAAAGGATGATACCGACAACCGGCATACAGAATGAAGCGGCCTTGGCTGTTTTGGGAGCATTCTCCTCTTTCAAAGCAGCCCCTTTCGTAATAAGCTGCGCTCCGCAATTCTTGCAAAGTTCATGCTTTGATTTAGTATTCGCACCACAGGCTTGGCAATGTTTGGTTCCATGAAGCGGCTTGACTCCACAGTTTGGGCAGACCTTAACTTTTTTGCCAATTTCCATACCACATTCGCGACAGAACATTCCTTCTCTCCCCTCTCTCTCAGTGAGTGTAAAAACAGCCGGAGCTAATTATGATGGTGATGATGACCGCAGCTGCAACCCGGCCCGTGAACATGTGGGGCAGGTGAAGAGCCGTCTTGTTTGGAGGTCCCTTTTTTAATAGGTTCTCTTAGCAGTTGATTCATTAAATGCTGGGTATGGGAAAGTGGCTGCTGCTGAATTTCCAGAGCCAGCTCAATGGCTTGGCGCAGCGTTTCATTAGGCACTCCCAAGGCTTTAGCATCCGTAACGGCTGAGCGAAGGCTGGCCAGGGCATTCGTAGCTGCAGCAGCAGATATCTGTATTAATAAAGTCGTTTTTTGATCCAATTCCATACTGATTCCCTCCTATAATTGAATTTAAACTTAATATAGCATAAGAATGTGGCAAGCACAAAAACTTTAAACAAATCCATGATGTATACAGTCGATCTTCAAGGATTGGGTTCAAGAAAGGATTAAGTCAAGAAAGGATTAAGAATGAAGAAAGAACGCGTTATTGTAATCGGAGCAGGAGCAGCCGGACTTATGGCTGCAGGCCAAGCCGCCCTGAAGGGGGCCGACGTGCTGCTCCTGGAAAAGAAAGAACGTCCCGGGCGTAAAATTGCCATTTCCGGCAAAGGACGCTGCAATCTGACCAATGCAGAAAATGTGGGAGATTTTATTCGGAATTATCCAGGCAACGGACGTTTTCTCCATGGCATCTTAAGAGAATTTGATAATGTAAGGCTTTGCGATTTCTTTGCTCAGTATGGTGTTGAGACCAAAACTGAGCGGGGAGGGCGGGTGTTTCCTGTCTCGGATGATGCCGAGCAAATCGTTGAGGCCTTGCTCAAGTATATTATGGATGCAGGGGTGGAACTGGCCACCGGACAGACGGTGGAAGAGATACTCCTGGGTGAAGAGAAGGTCCGGGGTGTGCGTTTAAGCAATGGGAAAGTCCTTGAAGGCAAGTCGGTGATCGTCTGTACGGGAGGGGGGTCTTACCCCGCCACAGGCTCCGCCGGAGATGGCTACAAGATGGCTCAAAAGCTGGGGCATAAGGTGATTCCCCCACGGCCATCTCTTGTTCCCTTGAGAACTTATGAAGATTGGGTAAAGCAGGTTCAAGGGCTTTCCTTAAGGAATGTGGAAGCCACGTTGTGGTATGGCGGGAAAAAGCAGCAAACGGAGTTTGGGGAGATGCTTTTTACTCACTTCGGCGTCTCAGGACCCATCATTCTCACCTTAAGCCGTTGGGCAGGCGAAGCGTTGGCCGGCGGGGAGAAGGTTCGCTTGACCCTTAACCTTAAGCCGGCCTTAACTGCGGAGCAATTGGATCAGAGAGTGCAGAGAGATTTCAAGAAATACTTGAATAAGCAATTCAAGAACTCACTGGATGAGCTGCTTCCCAAAAGCTTAATACCCCTGGTGATCCAATGGTCCCAAATTCCCCCGGAGAAAGCGGTCAATAGCATCAATAAAGAAGAAAGAAAACACCTGGTCCATGTGTTGCAGGAACTTCCTTTAACTATCAAAGAGACTCTGCCTTTAGCGGCAGCTATCGTGACCGCCGGAGGAGTGGATGTCAAAGAAATCGATCCCAAGACCATGGCTTCCAAAAAGATTAAGGGTCTTTATTGGGCCGGAGAAGTAGTGGATGTGGACGGAGTGACGGGAGGATATAACCTGCAGGCAGCCTTTGCCATGGGGTACCGGGCCGGCCGGGGGGCGGGGGAATACGCCTCAGTCGATGACTAGTACTCCGTAACACCTAGAATCTGCACATTCTAAGATAAGAATCATGTCTTAGTTCCGCCACGGTTGCATAAACTGGTGATGAGGTGAAGTTTATGCGTCGGTGGCAATTTTTTAGTAAGTATAAAAAGCGGAGCGGGTTCATTCCTCGTTCCGGAAGAAGCGCATCCCGTGTCAGGAACTATCGGCATAGTGCGCCCACGGGCTTGCTTAGATTTGAGAAGGTCATTATTCGGGCAGTGGTTCTCTCTGCTGTCTTCTTGGTTTTAGCTCAAATGGCCTTAGGGTTAGCCAAAGACCCTGTAGGTTACTATATTTCCGTGGCCCAAAACATAGAAGCCCCCTCCTTGGACAGTACACCGGTATCAAGTACGGTCACCCCGAACTTGATTCAGGAAACGATTCCCCAAACTTCCCTGATCACCCTCAAGGCGGTCCCCGCTGCTCCGGTTCGCGTGATCCAAAATGGCAAAACTCTGGGAACGTTGGCACGGGGAGAGTTGGAGATTCCTGCTCAAACAGGAGTAATTCAATTGGATGGAACCAATGTGCCCACTATTGTTCGCATCCAGGTGATTAAGAAAGATTCCGCCCTGACAGAGCCGCGGCTTAATCAGACCCTAATGATCGAGCATAATATTCAAACCTTGAGAGTCGGGCGCTGAAGTATGGAAAACAAGAAAAATGCAGAAATTTGCCGGGTTTTATTGCTTAAGGCAGTTTATCTATGCTATACTAAAGTATCTGAAAATTATATTATCGTTGATGGTTGGAGCAAACTTTGTGAAAGCAAAGGACGCTAAAGCTATGGGTCTAAGGCCGTCGCGCAAGACCGGCTAGGATCGCCAGGCTACAAGTAGTTAGAACTTCTTAGGGGAGAGTAGTTCCTTTTTGGACTACTCTCTTTTTGTATGCTTTTTTTGCCCTGTTGGGAAGAATAAAGGGTTGAACAGCAGTATAAGGCAGCCGGCAGTGTCGCCTTTTGTGGGGCGTGAAAATATAAGGAACATTTTACACATTATTTTTAACTTGAGGAGGAAGACCAGTGAGTACGCAGAAAAAGACCATCAATTTTTTGCAGGAGTTTTCGATTCCATTAATTCTAGGTGTCCTTATCGCACTTGTTTGGGCTAATTTAGCGCCGGAAAACTACCATCATTTTGTCCACAATGAAATTATCGGCCATATATCTCTTCATTTCTTTGTCAACGATATCTTTATGGTGTTCTTTTTTGCCATGGCAGCGATAGAAATTACTCAAAGCCTGCTGCCCGGAGGAAGCTTAAATCCCCTTAAAAGGGCGATCAATCCTCTGATGGCCACCCTTGGCGGAGTTCTGGGCCCAGCCCTTGTCTTTCTTGGTTTAAATGCCCTGATCGGGAGTCCTGAGTTTGCCAGAGGCTGGGGTATCCCTACAGCCACCGATATTGCTTTAGCCTGGCTGGTGGCAAGGGTAGTGTTTGGAGCTCAGCATGCTGCGGTCTCTTTCTTGCTGCTTCTGGCTATTGTCGATGATGGCATCGGTCTGATGATTATTGCCTTCTTCTACCCTGATCCCGCCAACCCGGTGGCACCCCTCTGGTTATTGCTCACTGTGGCGGGTATGCTGGTTGCTTATCTGCTCAGACGCAAAAATGTTCAGAGCTACTGGCCTTATATCATCTTGGGGGGAATTCTGAGCTGGGCCGGCCTTTATCTGGCCCATATTCACCCGGCTTTGGCCCTGGTGTTTATCGTTCCCTTCCTGCCCCATCCTCCCCGGGAGGAATTCGGCTTATTCGAAGATGATCCCCAGGATCACTCCACTCTGAAAACATTTGAGCACGAATGGAAAATATTCGTGGACTTCGGCCTGCTTTTATTTGGATTAACCAATGCGGGGGTGGAATTCTCAGAAATCAACACTCTCACCTGGCTGGTTCTCATTGCTCTCGTCGGCGGAAAAACCATCGGCATATTCCTCATGGGTTCTTTGGCTACAGTCATCGGCTTTCCCTTCCCCAAAGGCATGGGGTATAAAGAGCTCCTGGTGGCCGGCGTGATAGCGGCTATGGGACTTACCGTTGCCCTATTCGTCTCGGGTGTAGCCTTTATTGATCCGGGTCTGCAGGGAGCAGCAAAGATGGGAGCACTGTTCAGTGCAGTTGCGGCGGTCATTGCTTTCGCCTTGGGTAAAGTGCTCGGAATCAAGAAAGTCAAAGACACTCAGGCTTAAGGTGTGGCTGGAGCAGGTCCTCTGGAAAAAAGGGGCCTGCTTTTTCTTTTGGCTCCTGTCTTGAAAATGATCCTAATGCATTATATAATATAATTTAATATCTAATCCGACAGCTGGTGTAGGGCATAGTGTAGGACGGTTGTGGTTCTCTTATCTTTTACTCTTAAATTTAATAAAGGAAGGATGGTAGGACGGTGATTTAGTGAATTAGACACCGTAGGTGTCTTTTTTGTTTTCTTTTTTAGGTAAAATGTCCTAATGTGCTAAAGCACATAGTGTAGTACTATTAAGGATGGGTTAATCTAAGCCAAGGAATCCCTTTAGGGAAAGGAATGAATAGAATGGTTGCTGAAAGTAAGAAAATTGCTATGGCGGCGATGCGGATGGCTATGGCTGAAAGCCGTGAAGAGGAGGTTCACTTGAAGGACGGTTTCGGACGCCACGGCATTCGCACTGTGGCGGTGGATTATGGGGGCGAATATCTTACAGCTATTAAAAAAATCGTGGAAAGAGCCATTGTTGCCGCGAAACGGGAAGGGGTCATTCAAGAAACCCATGGCGATGAAGGAGCCGTTGCCGGTGCAACCCGGGAAGCTTTGAGCCAGATTATGCCCAAGGCCATGGGATTGAATATCGGTGGAAAAATAGGCATTGCCAGAAGAGATGAACATTTATCGGTAGCGGTTTTCTTCGGCGTGGGTTTATTGCATTTGGATGAGGTGGCGGTAGGCCTGGGACATAGGGCGGCGCCGAAAGAAATCAAGGACTAAAAGGGAGGTGAACCAATGTGACAAGAGTTCGTGGTATACGGGGTGCCATTACGATTCAAGAAAATAATGCTGAACACATTCGTGAAGGGACACAAGAGCTTTTGCAGGAGATGATCAAGCGCAATTCTTTAGCAACAACGGATATTATCAGTGCCATCTTCACCCTGACCAAGGATATTGATGCGGCATTCCCGGCAACTTTCGCCCGCCAGCTGGGCTGGGACCGGGTCCCTATGATCTGTCTGAATGAAGTTCCTGTTCCGGGTTCATTGCCGATGTGCATCCGCGTGCTGCTTCATGTGGAGTCTGCTTTGACCCAGGAAGAAATTCAGCCGGTCTATCTAAGGGATGCCGTTAATTTACGCAGAGATCTTGTTGAGTAGAGTTGTATTATGGTAGATTTTGCTCACCTTGCCGGTGAGTAGTGGAAAAATGTAGGATGGTAGTTAAGGAGTGGAACATTATGATTATCGTATTAAAGCGTGGAGCCGGTGAGGCAGAGGTTCAGGAAATCAATGAGCGTTTAAGCCAGGAAGGATTCAAAATTCACCTCTCCCAAGGGGTGGAGAAGATCATCATCGGTGCTGTAGGGGATCGCTCACGGCTGAAAGCCCTGGATCTGGAAGCCCTGCCTTGGGTAGAGAAAGTGGTTCCGATTCTGGCGCCGTACAAACTTGTCAGCCGTGAATTTCAGAGTGGGAATACCATTATCAAGATCGGCGATTATGAGATCGGCGGCGAAGAAATTCACGTGATGGCGGGACCCTGCAGTGTGGAAAGCCGGGCCCAGATTATCGAGACTGCCCATGCTGTTAAAGAAGCAGGAGCTACCTTCTTGAGGGGGGGAGCCTTCAAACCCCGTACTTCCCCGTATGCTTTTCAGGGCTTGGAAGAGGAGGGCTTAAAGCTTCTTGCCGAGGCCAGGGAGGAGACAGGATTGCTGGTTATAACCGAAGTAGTGGATGTGCGGGATGTGGAACTTGTAGCCCATTACGCAGATATCCTGCAAATCGGGGCCCGCAATATGCAGAACTTCTTCCTCCTGAAAGAAGTAGCCAAAACCAATAAACCCATTCTCTTAAAACGAGGACCCTCGGCAACTCTTGAAGAATGGATGATGGCCGCCGAGTACATTATGGATGGCGGCAACTACCAGGTCATGTTCTGTGAACGGGGAATTCGTACTTTTGAAACCTATACCCGGAATACCCTGGATTTAAGCATGGTTCCCGCTCTTCAATCCCTTTCCCATCTGCCGGTTATTGTCGATCCCAGTCACGGAACCGGTCGCTGGAACCTGGTGCCTCCCATGGCCAAAGCGGCGGTAGCAGCCGGAGCGGACGGTATCATTGTTGAGGTGCATCCCCAACCGGAGAAAGCCGTATCCGACGGCAAGCAGTCCTTAACTCCGGATAATTTTGCCTCGATGATGGCAGAGCTGGAGATTCTGGCTCAGGCACTGGGCAGACCGGTGAAAGGGGCTCGCCGGTGATGGAAAAAGGTCGGGAAATTATTTTGTCCGGAGGATGGACAGGGCAAAGGCAGCCCCGTGCTTGTGTCATCGGCCTCGGCCTGATTGGAGGGTCCTGGGCAGGTGCGCTGGCAGGGCAGGGGTGGTCTGTCTGCGCTGTAGAATGCCATGAAGAAAGTCTGAAAGAAGCAAAAGTTCGGGAATGGATCAAAGAGGGCTGGCAGGAGATACCGGAGAGCCTTGATGTGGATCTGGTTATCCTGGCGACGCCTGTTTCCCTGCTGGCAGAAAGTTTTGCCCGGGCCGTCGGTTGTGTGTCTGCCGGCAGCCTTATCACCGATGTAGGAAGTGTAAAAATAGACATATGCCGGGCAGCCAATCAGATGAATTCGGTCTATTTTATTGGGGGCCACCCCATGACAGGATCAGAGCAGCAGGGATTTCAAGCGGCTAAACCGAATTTATTCCAGGGCTATCCTTATGTGATTACTCCTCCCCCCTCTTGTCCTCAGGAGATGGTGGAAAAGTTTTCTCAATTGGTCCAGAGGCTTGGGGCAAGAATCGTCTCGCGGGAAGCTGAGGATCACGATGATGAAGTGGCCTTGATCAGTCACCTGCCTCATGTGCTGTCCCTTGCCCTGGCCTTAACTGCAGCAGAAGGGAATTTAAGAGGGAAACCCCTTGAAATAGCCGGTCGGAGCTTCCGGGAAATTACCCGGCTGGTGGATAGTTCGCCGGAAATGTGGCGGGATATATTGTTTTCCAACGCCTCGGCAATTCTCCGCTCCCTGGATATCTGGGAAGAAAAGGTTAAGGAGATTCGGGAGATCATCGCGGGCGCTGATGGCGAAGAGATGCTTAAAGTGTTTGCGAGGGCTCAAGGGGCCAGGAGTCAAATGCTGAACCGGAGGGAATCAGATGCAAATAAATAATGAGTCTAAAGGAATACGGATTAATCCTATGGGGCGGATTCAAGGTGAAATAGAGGTCCCTGGAGATAAGTCCATATCCCACCGGGCTGCTTTGTTCGGCGGGATGGCTCAGGGTGAAACCCATATTACCAATTTTTTGCTGGGACAGGACTGCTTAAGTACGCTGGCATGTCTGAAGACACTGGGTGTGGAATGGGAACGACGGGATGCGGAAGTCTGGATCAGAGGCCGGGGCTTTGAGAATTGGCATGAGCCCCAGGATATTTTGGATGTGGGGAATTCCGGAACCACCATGAGGCTCATGCTGGGTGTTTTAGCAGGCTGTCCCTTCAGCGCGACCTTAACCGGGGATTCTTCCATCAGGTCCCGGCCCATGGCCCGGGTAACCCTTCCTTTGCAGGAGATGGGGGCTCGCATCCTCGGCCGGCAGGAGGGAAAATATGCCCCCTTGACCATTCAAGGCGGCCTCTTACAGGGGATTCAATTCCGTTCACCTGTGGCTTCCGCTCAGGTCAAGTCTGCCATTCTTCTGGCCGGGTTAAGAGCAAAAGGGGAGACTATGGTCACAGAACCTTGTCTTTCCCGGGATCATACGGAACGAATGCTGAGGGGCTTTGGTGTGGATCTGAAGAGTGAAGGGCGCACCGCCAAGGTAAGGGGAGGAGCCGCCTTATCCGGGCAAGAGGTAGCGGTGCCGGGGGATATTTCCTCTGCAGCCTTTTTCCTGGTCCTGGGAACCCTCATTCCCCAAGGAGAACTTCTGATTAAGAATGTGGGGATGAATCCTACCCGAACAGGGATCCTGGACGCTCTTTGGCAAATGGGGGCAGATATCCAGGTAGAAGAGGAACGGGAAGAATGCGGTGAACCCCGGGCCAATCTGCGCGTACGGCCGGCCCAGCTCCATGGCATAGAGATCCAAGGCGAAATGATCCCCAAGCTCATCGATGAAGTTCCAGTTCTGGCCGTGGCGGCCAGCCTTGCCCAAGGTGAAACCGTGATTCGTGATGCTGCTGAGCTCCGGGTCAAAGAGACGGACCGGATACAGACGGTCGTCCAGGGCCTGCAGGCTCTGGGTGCCAACGCTCAGGAGCTTCCCGACGGCTTGCGGATTCAAGGGGCTAAAAGCTTGCGCGGGGGAGCCGCTCATAGTCATGGTGATCATCGCCTGGCCATGGCTTGGGTGGTGGCAGGCCTGCTTGCCGAGGAAGGGATAAGTCTGCAAGGCATCGAAGCAGCAGAGGTTTCCTTCCCTAACTTTCTGGAACTGATCCATGAGATAGCTGAATCGTAAGCTTCTTAACTTATGAACGAGATATTCTCAATAAGGTAAAGAAAACCCGGCTTCGCCGAGCCTTAAACCCATGCTGGCAAATGAGGCGAAGTCGTTGGTTGCACTTATGCTGGAGGAAAGTATGCAAGGTCGTTATACTTTCTGACAGTGCAAAAAGGACTGCTTAGCATATAAGCGGTTCTTTTTTGCTTGTTTCTATACTATTTATTTAGGAAACCGAATATTTTGATAATAGGTAAAATAATTAATTATTAAAAAAGTTGCGCAAGTAGGAAGGAATTGACACGATGATGTCGAATTTCTTCGTTCAATGCTTTTAAAATTATTTTTGGTCTAGTGGTCAGCTCGGCAGATGATAGACGGTGAGTATTAAAATTATTGGAAATTATTTATTTCACGAAGAAGGGAAACGTATTATTACGTAGAATAACAGATAAATATAAACTCAAAATTCAGATTATTGAAAGTAAGCGGAATACTTTTGAAATTTTGAAAGGGGGGATGCCTAAAGAAGAAATGACTTTGCCGGATGTCAGAAAGTTATTTTATTCCAGATTTTGGAGGTGAGAAATTCAGCAAAGATCAGCCATAAGTGAAAGGGCAGTAGATATTATGAACATTTAGATTTTACTTCTGGAAATATTACTACCCTGAAATTACTGAATTATTATTTGTCATTTTTCTTAATTGGTTTAGTAGTATTAAAAAAGTAAATCTTATTGAGCAGTTTAAAATCACGAGCGGGAGGTAAATACATGAGCATTCTATTGCAAGGATTTTTGGCCTTATTGCCGATTTTGGTTGTGGCAATTTTTCTTGTCGGCTTGAAATGGCCGGCAAGTAAAGCGATGCCCCTTTCATATATTACGGTAGTAATCGTTGGCTTGTTAGTATGGAAATTACCGGTTATCCAGATCGTTGGCGGAACAGTCAAAGGTCTCGTCGTAGCACTTAGCCTTCTCTATATTATCTTCGGTTCCGTTCTCGTCCTCTATACAATTATGGAGTCGGGCGGTTTGGCACAGATTCGGCAAAGCCTTATCGGGGTTTCTGCTGACAGACGTATTCAGGTCATCATCGTGGCCTGGCTGTTTGGTTCTTTCATTGAAGGCGCTTCCGGTTTCGGTACTCCTGCGGCTGTGGCTTGCCCCTTGATGCTGGGACTCGGCTTTCCGGCCTTTGCCGCGGTTATCGCCGGCATGATGATTCAGAGCACACCGGTTTCCTTTGGGGCGGTAGGAACTCCCATACGTACGGGAGTCGGGACCGGTTTGGGAGCCGGAACGGACCCTGGCATCAATGAATTTGCCTCTAATCTCGGCATTAATATTGTGGATGCAGCTGGCACTCTGAACCCAATTGCGTATTATGATCAATTTATCGCACTTATTGCTCATAATGTGGCTATTTTACACTTCGTCGGTGGATTTTTGACTCCCCTCTTTGTTGTCGCTTTCTTAACCAGATATTTTGGCAAGAACAAATCCTGGTCGGAAGGAATCGCTATTTGGCCCTTCGCTTTGTTCAGTGCCCTGGCTTTTACCATCCCTTACGTTCTGATTAACCGTTTTGTCAATTACGAGTTAACCTCGATGCTGGGAGCCCTCATTGGGTTGGTTATCGTTATCTTCGCCGCCAAAAACAAGTTCCTTACCCCTAAAGAAGAAGATACCTGGGATTTCATAGATAAGAAAGATTGGGATCCTTCCTGGACGGGCAATATTGAGGTTCACTATGTTGAAAAGCCCGGCGGTATGTCAACATTGGTCGCTTGGCTGCCTTACATTTTTGTAGCGGGCCTGATCCTCATTACCCGTCTCATACCCCCGCTTAAAGCCTTTTTAAACGATGTGGCGATTACTTATCCGGCCATCGGGGGCTTGACTGAAAAATGGGTCATTCTTTATTCACCGGGCACGATCTTTATTATTGTTTCCCTGCTGACCTTCCTGGTTCATGGGATGAAAACAGATTCCTACGTCAAAGCCTGGAAACAAGCAGGTAAAGTCACTGCCGGTGCCAGCGTGGCCTTGATTTTCACCGTGCCCATGGTTCAAGTGTTCATCAACTCCGGTGGCGGAGCCGCCGAACTGCTCAAGATGCCCTATGCCTTGGCTGAAGCCACTTACCAATTAGCAGGCGGATTGTGGCCGTTGTTTGCACCGATTATCGGTGGTTTAGGCGCTTTTGTCGCCGGTTCCAATACCGTCAGCAATATGACCTTCTCCTTGTTCCAGTTCCAGACTGCTCAGCTGATTGTAGACGGCAATCCTGCCCTGGCTCCCATGGCAATGCAGTGGCCCCTTTGGGTTGTTGCTCTCCAGGCCATTGGCGGTGCAGCAGGAAACGTTATTTGCATCCACAACGTTGTAGCTGCTTCTGCTGTGGTTGGCTTCCTGGGCAGAGAAGGGGAGACCATCAGAAAAACCTTTTTGTTCTTCCTCTACTATGCCTTTATTCCCGGTGCCTTCGGCTATTCTCTGCTGTACTGGAATGCTCACGGACCGTTAAATCTGGGCTCAATTATTTTTGTCGCGTTCTATGCAGTATTGATCTATGTTATAGTCACGAACAAGAACAGGCTTAAAAAGCTGCACAGCCCTCTACCTAAAAATATCAATGCTTAATTGCTCATTGAACTAATCCCTCCTTGATCCCCGTCTCTATAGGCGGCGGGTGCCCAAGGGAGGAAACAAGCAAAAGGCGGCGACTGGCTTGAGACCAGAAGCCGTCTTTTTGCCGTCAAATACGAGTTTTTGAGGCAGCGCCTTGGGTTTATGGGATAAAGCAGAGTTGTAATAAAAAATGAGTCGAAAAAAGAGGAAATAAAGGGATTAGGTCGAATTATAGGAATATGCTAAGCATTTAGAAAATATAGAATTAATAGTATAAACATCCTTACAAGTATCTTGAGAAAATTTTAATTATTGTAAATTTTCAAATTAAAAAGAGGAATATTAAGCTCTTTGTCGAAATAGTAAAACAAAGGCTGGTCTAGCCAGATGATATATTATCATTTGACTATTTTTTTTACGCTTAAAGGGGGGATGCTTATTGAGGTAAATGATATTTTAGAAATCAGCTTTAGAAACTAAATACTTTCTGGAAAACGATGAACAAGCAAACAAAGATTAAATGAGTATTATTTAGAGAAAAATTGAGGAGGTCTATAATGAGTACAGGACTATTAGCCATCCTATCATTGATGCCAATCTTAGTCGTTGCAATCTTTCTGGTCGGCTTAAAGTGGCCCGCCAGTAAAGCGATGCCAATTTCTTTTGTAGTAGCAGTGGTACTAGCCCTTTTTGTATGGAAAGTTCCGGGCGCCCAGGTCGGTGCAGCCACGGTTAATGGTATTGTCACTGCCATCACGCTCTTATATATTATTTTCGGCTCCATCCTGCTTCTGAACACCTTGCAGGAGAGCGGCGGGCTTCAAACCATTCGGAATGGTTTTACCGATATCACTCCTGACCGTCGTATTCAGGTTATTATTGTAGCTTGGCTTTTTGGTTCCTTTATCGAAGGCTCCTCCGGCTTCGGTACACCTGCCGCAGTAGCCGTTCCTTTGATGGTCGGTCTTGGTTTCCCGGCTATGGCGGCCGTTGTGGCAGGGATGATGATCCAGAGTACTCCCGTTTCTTTCGGTGCAGTTGGAACACCAATGCTCACCGGGGTAAGTTCGGGGTTGAAAACTGTGGAACTCGAAGCTTATGCTTCCAGCTTAGGATTCTCCGACTGGCATAATTTTATAGCCTTTGGTATCGCCAATAAGGTTGCCTTGCTGCATGTCACAGCCGGTATCTTAATGCCTCTCTTCGTCGTTGCCTTCATGACTCGTTTCTTTGGCAAAAACAAATCCTTTAGTGAAGGTCTTGCCGTATGGCCATTTGCCATCTTTGCAGCTTTAGCCATGACTGTTCCTTATCTGATCGTTGCCAACCTGCTCGGACCTGAATTCCCCTCTATGCTGGGTGGTTTGATTGGCCTGGCAATCGTGGTTCCGGCCGCTAAAAAAGGATTCCTTATGCCGAAAGGTGAAGCTTGGGATTTCGATGAGAAGAAAAACTGGGATCCATCCTGGACGGGCAGTGTTGAAATCCAAAATATTGCAGCTAAAAATAAGATGAGTGGATTAGTAGCCTGGATGCCCTATGTTCTCATTGGCTTAACCCTCGTGGCTACTCGTGTCTCCTTCTTACCTTTAGCAACCCTTCTTAAGAAAGCAAAAATTGTTATCCCCAATATTTTTGGAACAAGCATATCAGCTTCTTGGGAAATTCTGTTTTCCCCAGGATCGGCTTTCATCTTTGTCACCATTATTACTTTCTTCCTCCATAAAATGGATGGAGCGGCTTATGGCCGGGCATGGAAGAGTTCCTTCAAAACCATGCTGGGTGCCGGTTCTGCGTTGATCTTCACAGTGCCCATGGTTCAAGTGTTTATGAACTCTGGTGGTGGTTTAGCAGGATTTGAAAAGATGCCTATCGTTCTTGCTGAAGCAGTTGCAGGTTTAGCAGGCTCCGCATGGCCCCTCTTTGCTCCCACCATCGGTGGTCTGGGTGCCTTCGTAGCCGGCAGTAACACCGTATCAAATATGATGTTCTCCTTGTTCCAGTTTGGTGTAGGTGAGCGGATTGCTGTCGATCCGACCTGGATTGTCGCTCTTCAAGCCGTCGGCGGTGCAGCGGGCAATATTATCTGCGTCCACAACGTTGTTGCTGCATCGGCAGTCGTAGGTCTTCTGGGAAAAGAAGGTCTGGTTATCCGCAAAACATTCTTCCCCTTCCTCTACTATGCATTCCTTCCTGCAGCCATCGGCTACTCGATTATCTATACTCCGGCATCGAGTATTTTCAACATTGGTACGATTATCGCTGTGGCAGTATACACAGCGGCAATAGTCATTATTGCTACCAATAAAGGAAGACTGGCTAAACTTCCTCCGATGACACCGAATAGAAAAATCAACGCCTAGAGGCATTTCCGGGACGGACTAAGCAAGTTCAGGGATGGCTGGAGCATTTATGCTGCCAGCCATTCTTTTTTTCTCAGCACCACCAAAAGTATGCGCAAGGATGTTGTCGGCACTCTACTGGTAACCCAAAGGAGACTCCGAAGGATAACGGATGGCGGCATCAAGATAAACATAGTGGTCATCATGATCCTGCCGTACCATGCCGAGGATGCCGGGATCTTTCATCTCATCTAAGTAATGCTGAACAAAAAGCTGATAGGCCTGTTCATCCCAGGGATCAGTGAATTCAGCCACCCCGTCGAGGTAAACAGGAAGAGGAATTTTCAACCGCTTATGAAAAACCTGCAGTGTGGTAACAGGGGCAGTATCCACAACAATTGAATCGATGCCATCCATGCTTTGACCTCCCGGACACTTTGTTTTACAATAAGAATAGTATTGCCATAAACTCAATTAATTAGCAAATGGTAATGGTGAGGTGAGGGGAATCGAAAATCAAGAGCATGAGCTAAAACAGGAACCCCATATAAAGCAGGAAGATGGACCAGAGATGATGCCCAGAAAATTAACTTGGGTTGACTTATTTTATGCCCTTCTGGGCATCATCTTTCTTTATCTCGGTGTAGGCTATGTCATGGCCTGGTTCGCCAGTTGGTGGGAATATGAGCGTGTTCTGCTTTATGTCAATGGCTTTGTGACCCAAGGTATGTTTCTGGTTGTTATTATAGCCATCATGAAAGTCCGCCGCTGGACCTGGAGTGATTTGGGATGGAAGGATGTTAAGGGCAGATATGTGGGAAGTGTAATCGCCTTTTATATACTGACCTGGATTATTAATATTTTTTATGCAGCGTATTTGCTGCAGAAAGGATTTACCCCTCCGGATACAGATGTTTATACACAATTAATGGGCAATGCCACGGTGGTGACCTTTTGCCTTAATCTTATCCTGGCCGGCATGCTGGCCCCGATTATTGAAGAGACCATGTTTCGCGGAATTATCTTCGGCAGTTTGCAGACCTATATGGGTAAGTGGACTGCAGCGGCCGTAAGTGCGGCGATTTTTTCCGGACTGCATTTGCAGTCTTACGGCTTTCTGCCCCGTTTTGTTCTGGGGATGGTCCTGGCTTATCTTGTAATGAAGCATAAGTCCATCAAACCTGCCGTAGCTTTACATGCCGTCAATAACATTGTGGCCTTGCTTTTAGTTGCTCTTTCCGAGGGACTGGTGTGAGGGAAGGATGAAGAACGGATTGTTGGTCAGGGGCCATTATGGTATAATAAACTGTCGTTTTGAAGTTGGCCAAATTGAGGGTGTTACTGTGAAAAAAAATCTTCAGATAGCAATTGACGGCCCTGCCGGTGCGGGAAAAAGTACAATTGCCAAGGCAATCGCCAGGCAGTTGGGATTTTTTTATGTCGATACAGGAGCAATGTACAGAGCCATAGCTTACAAAGCTTTGCGCCTGAATATAGCGCTTACACAGGAAGAGGAGATTGCGGGCATGGCCCGGCAAACGGAGATCACTCTGGAACACTCAGCGGCAAGAAGGGTGTTTTGTGATGGCTTGGATGTTACGGAAGCTATACGCAGCCCTGAAGTATCCCGTTCGGTTTCCATCATTGCCGCTTACCCCGAAGTCAGAGAACGCTTGGTAGAACTCCAGCGGCAGGAAGCCGGGCAGGGAGGGGTGGTCATGGACGGCAGGGATATCGGAACCTATGTCCTGCCTGATGCCGACCTCAAAATCTTCCTGACCGCTTCATCTGAAGAAAGGGCCCGGCGGCGTTGGCTGGAACTTCAGCGAGCCGGAAAAGAGCTGTCCCTGGCTGAGGTGCAAAGGGACATGGATGCCCGGGATCACTATGATCAGCAAAGGGCTGTCTCTCCTTTAATTCCGGCGGCGGATGCGATTTTGCTGGATACGACCGGTTTACAGATCGAGGAGATTGTTGACCGTATCCTCAGCTTATTCAATGATAAAGTGGAGACAGGGTACGTAAGGAGTCAGAACCAATGAACCTATATCAGTTTCTTAAAAGGATATTCCGCCTCCAGTTTCGAGTGATGGGCTGGAAAATCCATGGTGTTGAGAATCTCCCCAAGGAGGGACCGGTGATCATAGTCAGCAACCATGTCAGCATCTGGGATCCTGTGGTAGCTGCCTGCAGTGTTCCCCGGGATGTTTCCTTTATGGCTAAGGAAGAACTATTCGCCAACCCCCTTTTGGGGGGGATTTTTCGCAGATTGGGAGCATTCCCCGTCAAGCGGGGACAAGGAGATACCAGCGCGATTCGCAATTCCCTGAAGGTTCTTAAGGAGGAGAAAGTTCTGGGACTTTTTCCCGAAGGAACCCGCTCTAAAACCGGTGCAATGCAAAAGGGGTTTCCCGGGATGATTTTGTTGATGGAAAAAAGCCAGGCTCCCATCGTGCCTGTGCGGGTCAATGGAACTCAAAATCTTTTTGTGCGGGGATGGGGACACCTGGAAGTCATTGTGGGAAAACCGATCTTTCCTGAACAGCTCAAAGCGCCTGAAGGGGTTGAGAACCGCAGAGAGTGGGCTGCCGACCAAATCATGAAGGCCATTGTGGAATTAAAAGCCTAGATTATTTGTCCGTAAACGGACAATGAATTTTTTTTCTCAGAGAGGGCAATTTAATTCTAATGAAGGAATTTTGGGAATTATAGCGAATTTTAAGCGTAATGCGAGTTAAGGAGGGGCAAACTTGAAAATCATCCGGGCAGAAAAAGCCGGATTTTGCTTTGGTGTTAAACGAGCTTTGGATATGGCGGAGCGAACAGTTCAATCTTCAAGTACCGCTTCTTTAGGTCCCTTAATTCATAACCAACAGGTTGTGGAAAAAATGGAGAAACAAGGGGTTCGTGTCGTCGGGGAAGTGAAGGAGACTCAAGCCGGGGACACCTTGATTATTCGCTCCCACGGAGTGCCTCCGGATATCTATGAGGAAGCCCGGCGCTGTCAAGTCAAGGTGGTGGATGCTACCTGCCCCTTTGTGCAAAAGGCTCAGCGGCTGGCGGCAGAATCTTCCCAGTCCGGTCAGGTCGTGGTGGTGGGGGATCGGCAGCACCCGGAAGTCCAGGGGATTTTAGGCTGGGCCGGCGGCAATGCCATTGCTATTGAGACCCTTGAGGAAGCCAGGGAACTCCCCTTTTATGAGCAGCTCTCCGTGCTTGCTCAAACAACCCAGCCGGCTGCTAATTTCCACGGGATTGTGGATGAGTTAAAAACCCATACTCAGGCGCTCAAGGTACATAATACGATTTGCAATGCCACTGAAGAGCGGCAGACCGTGGCCCGTGAATTGGCCGGCAAAGTTGATGTGATGATTGTGGTTGGGGGCAAAAACAGTGCCAACACCAGAAAACTGGCGGGGATTTGCTCTGAACGAACTCAGACCTATCTCATCGAAACCGCCGACGAATTGGAAGATAACTGGTTCACAGGGGTGGTCACCGTAGGATTAACGGCGGGAGCCTCGACACCAGATTGGATTATTGAGGAGGTTTATAGGAAGATGTCAACAATGGAAAACAAGGAAACTCATGAAATGATGAATATGGAGGACTGGGCCGAGGGAATGCAAAATTTGCACCGGGGAGCTCTGGTCACAGGAACTGTGGTGAAAATCAATCACGATGAAGTATTTGTCGATTTAGGTTGGAAATCGGAAGGCGTTATCGCTTTGAAAGAGCTTACCGTAGCTTCCGATCTGCAAACCAGCGATATTGTAGCCATCGGCGATAAAATCAGCGCCGTTGTTCTCCGTGTGGAGAATGAAGAAGGAAACCCGGTGCTCTCGAAACGCCGGGCTGATGAAATGGCTGCCGTGGACAAGCTGAAAGAATTAGCGGAGAGTAAAGAAGAAATTCAAGGCAAAGTGGCCGATGTGGTCAAAGGCGGGCTGATTGTTGATGTAGGTATGCGCGGCTTTGTTCCTGCCTCCCAAATTCAACCGGGTTATGTGGAGGATTTGAACCAATTTAAAGGCCAAACCCTCCGTCTCAGAGTGATCGAGTTTGATCCGGCTAAGCGGCGGGTTGTCCTTTCCCAGAAAGAAATCCTCCAAGAAGAGCAGGAGGCTAAGAAAGAGCATCTCCTGGCGACCCTTCAGGAAGGGGATGTGGTCAGCGGTGTGGTGAAGAGGCTGGCTCAGTTCGGTGCTTTTGTGGATATCGGCGGAGTGGATGGACTGCTTCATGTTTCCGATATAGCCTATACCCGGATTAAGCATCCTTCTGAATATGTCAATGTGGGGGATGAAGTAGAAGTCCAAATCCTCAAAGTGGATAAAGAGCAGGGCAAAATTTCTCTGGGTCTGAAACAATTAAAACCCAGCCCTTGGGAAATTGCTCCTGAAAAATATGCCTTAGGCTCTTTGGTCACTGGAAAAGTAGTGCGCATCGCCCCATTCGGAGCCTTTGTCCAACTGGAGGACGGCATCGATGCTCTGATTCATATTTCCCAGCTTTCCGAAAAGCGGGTCAATAAAGTTGAAGATGTAGTGAAAGTCGGTGACATGGTTCAGGCTAAGGTCATTGAATGCAAGCCGGAAGAGAAGCGGATTAGTTTAAGTATCCGTGAAGCCGCTGCCGAAGCACAGGCTACGGAAGATGCAGAACTCTTGGCCAGTCAGCCTGAAGCACCTCAGGTTACCATCGGTGATGTGGTTCAATCCGAATCAGAATCCTAAAAGGTAAAACTTGATCATTTGGCATGTATGACTTCTTGCAAGGTTGCAGGAAGTCATTTGCTGTCCGTAGAAATAATCCACTGATGAAAGTTAAAGTGAGGGATCAGCAGTGCCGAAAAAACGAAAACGCTCTCTTCTTGGAAAAATGCCCAAACCCTTGCATGAGGTGGATTTTTACTTATTGATAGCGGTGCTTGCTATCCTCGCTTTTGGGATGGTCATGGTGCTTACGGCCGGTTCGGTGCGAGGCTACAATGATAACGATAATACCTTTTTCTATGTGGTGAAGCAGGGGAAGTGGGCATTACTGGGTGGCTTTGCGGCACTGATCATGACCAGGATCCCCTATCCCTTCCTTAAAAAATTCGCCGGTATTGGGATGGGTGTTACCATGATTCTGCTGGTTATGGTCCTTAGCTCAGACAGTGTTGAAGAAGTCAACGGAGCTTCCCGCTGGCTGCAAATCGGCCCTGTCAATGTCCAGCCTTCGGAAATTGCCAAAGTCGCCATGGTGCTTTTTTTGGTCAACTTTATAGATCGTTATCCCGTGAAAAACCTAAAGGATCTTACCTTGCCGGCCCTCGTCCTGATTCCTCTTTTTGCTTTGGTCTACAAACAGCCTGATTTAGGAACGACCATGGTTCTGGTGTTTACGGCCGCCGCCCTTTTCTGGCAGACAGAGCTGTCGGCGCTGTGGTTTATCCTGGCGGTTCCTTGTTTGGGCGCTCCTCTTCTCTATCTGATTTATAACACTTCCTACCAGTGGCAGCGCATTGTCGTTTGGCTGGATCCCTGGAAATATGCCATGAACGCGGGGTATCAGATTACCAATGCGGAAATTGCCTTCGGGTCGGGGGGGATTTTCGGTGTGGGCTTAGGACGAAGCATGCAAAAGTTCGGCTATTTGCCGGAGACCTATACAGATATGATCTTTGCTTTAATTGGCGAAGAGCTGGGATTAATGGGTGCCTTATTATTGATCAGCTTGTTTATCCTCTGCTACGGAAGGGGATTCTATATTGCCAGACGGTGCCCGGACCGTTTCGGACGTTTGCTGGCCTTTGGGATTACCTTTTCCCTGGCTGTTCAAACCGGGATCAATCTTGGCGTCGTCACTGGAGTATTGCCTGTAACCGGGATTACCCTGCCCCTAGTCTCCTACGGAGGGAGCTCCTTGGTGATTACTTTGGTGGAGATTGGCATCCTGCTGAATATTTCCCGATACAGCAAGATATCCAGGCCTCATGGGCGCTCTTCAGCTATGACCCCGGTTGAAGGACGGGCTTTGCGGGAATAATAGGAAAAGTCAAGCATAGGAGGGATGGGCTTGGTTTTTCCTTTAGGAGAGTGGCTGCTCCTTAGTCTGGGTTTTTTGGCCTGGATGGAGTGGCCCTGTTTCCATATTGAAAAAGGCTTGAGGATGATCCCTTTGGCTTGGGTTCTGGGCTGGATTGTGGAATACAATGTCGCCTTTTCTCCGCCCTGGGATTGGCACTTTCCGCGGATCTTTGTCCTGATAACCCTTACCTTAGTGACCTGGAAGAAGACCGAAGAGCGAAAATACCCAGGTATCCTTTTGGCAAGCTTTTGCTTAGTGGCTCAGGATTTGTTCGTACTCAATGAGCCGGGTATTTTTGCCTATGAACAATGGCTCTTTGCAGGGTTCTTTGTAGCGGTGGCCTTTTTCAGTACCCGCAGTCAGTGGGGCATGATCGCCGCTCTTGGCGGAGGAATGCTTATAAGCATGGCCTTCACCGTCTTTTTGTTTGACGGAGTGGTGAGATATTATACGATTCCCAATGCCTTCCTTTGGCACTTCAGCATTGGGGCCTGCGCCATCATTGCTGTGCTCAGAGAAGTTCGGGAACATTACCAAACCAGAAAAGCCTTAAGCCTCTTGCCGATGGCTGCTCCTCAGGAATCACAAGGGGAAGAAGGCAGTGTTTATAGAAAGGATGACTAACTTGGCACAAGGTTTAGTCGTTGCGGCTGTCCATGCAGGCAGTATCGCCGAAGAGATGGAGATAGAATGTGGTGATCAGATCCTTGCCATTGATGGACAGGAGATTGGGGATATTATTGACTTTCAGTATTTAACCGCGGAAGATGAGTTTACCTTGCTGCTGGAAAAGGCCGGTGGAGAGCTTTGGGAACTGGAGATTGAACGTTCCTACGGCGAGGAATTGGGCTTGGAGGTTCAGGCTGTCAGTTCCCACGGTCTAAAGTTATGCCGGAACAATTGTATCTTTTGTTTTGTAGCCCAGATGCCCCCGGGAATGAGAGCCAGCCTCTATGATAAAGATGATGATTACCGCCTTTCCCTGACCCAAGGGAGCTTTATCACCCTTTCCAACTTAGATGAGGATGAGTTTGAGAGGATCCTTAAGTTCCATCTTAGTCCCTTATACATTTCGGTTCACGCCTGGGATGCCGAAGCCCGGGTCCGCCTGATGAAGAATCCCAGGGCAGGTGATTTATCCTCGCAATTAAAGCGGCTTGCCGGGGCGGGGATCCAAATTCATTCCCAAATCGTTTTGGTACCAGGTTATAATGATGGAGAGGTGCTTGAGCAGACCGTACGTGAGCTGGGAAACCTTCACCCCTCGGTGCAATCCATCGCGGTGGTGCCTGTAGGTTTAACAAAGCATCGGGCAAATCTCCCGGATTTACGCCCTTTTACTCCTGAGGAAGCCTGGGGTATTTTAGCCAAGGGTGAAGTATGGCAAAAGGAATACCGCCGGAAAACAGGTCGCAGTCTGGTGTATTTTTCCGACGAATTCTATGCTTCGGCAGGACGGAACTACCCATCTATAGAGATCTATGATGATTTCGCCCAGTTGGAAAACGGTGTGGGCATGGCCAGCAAATTCCGCCAGGAATTCGATTATGCTCGGCAAAGTCTTCCTCCTGCCATCCCGCAACGGAAGGTGCACTTGATTACCGGAGTGTCGGCGGCTCCCTTTTTTGAGGATTTGCTAAAAAAGTTAACGCCTATTGAAGGTTTGACCGTCCAACGTCATACTATTATTAATAGTTTCTTTGGCCCCACGGTGACCGTGGCAGGCTTGTTGACCGCTCAGGATATTGCCGGGCAGATAGGTAATATTAAAGGAGAGATTTTTTTAATTCCACGGGTGATGCTTAAAGCAGATGAAGAGGTATTTCTGGATGATCGAAGCGTGGAATGGCTGGCTGAAGAGCTGCAGGGGATACCACTGGTGGTTGAGAACCAGGGGAGGGCTTTCCTGGAAGCAGTGACCGGATTGGATTTGGAGGGTGAAGATTGTGAGTAAACCAGTTGTAGCTATCGTGGGAAGGCCTAATGTAGGAAAGTCAACCCTGTTCAACCGCCTGGCAGGGGGGCTTGTGGCTATCGTGGAGAACCGGCCCGGTGTGACACGGGACCGGCTCTATCGGGATTCTGAGTGGTTAGGGCGTAAATTTACAATTATTGATACGGGGGGTATCGAATTTGTCAATGAAAATACTCCCATAACAGCCCAAATGCGCCGTCAGGCGGAGATTGCTATCGAAGAGGCGGATGTGATCGTCTTTGTGATCGATGCCCAGATTTCGCCGACTCCTGATGATGATATGATTGCTCAGACCTTAAGGCGATCAGGAAAGCCGGTTATTTTAGCCGCTAACAAAGTGGAGAATTTCGCTAAAACGGAGCTCTATGAGTTTTATAATCTGGGCTTAGGGGAACCCGTCCCGATCTCGGCAGTTCATGGCATGAATATCGGTGATTTGCTGGATGAGGTGGTTTCCCACTTTCCTGAGGACATTGAGGAAGAGGTGGACCCGGATACCATCCGGATCGCTGTGGTCGGCCGTCCCAATGTGGGGAAATCTTCTTTGGTGAACACCCTGCTGGGAGAAGAGCGGGTGATTGTCAGCAACATTCCCGGCACCACCCGGGATGCCATCGATTCTGCCTTTGAGCATGAGGGCAAGCATTATATCATTATCGATACGGCCGGGATGAGAAGAAAGGGCCGCATCGAGGAATTGACTGAACAATACAGCGTCTCCCGTTCTTTGCGTGCCGTGGATCGTTCCGATGTGATTCTGATGCTGCTCGACGCCGGTGAAGGGGTTACGGAGCAGGATAAGAAGATTGCCGGATATGCCCATGAGGCGGGCAAAGGGATCGTCTTAGTGGTCAATAAATGGGATCTGATTGAAAAAGATGATAAGACCATGAACCGCTTTGAAAAGGATATCCGGGAGGAATTGGGCTTTATGCAATATGCCCCCACTCTCTTTATCTCAGCCAAAACCGGGCAGCGGGTCACTAAGCTTTTGGATTTAGTAGACTTTGTGGCCGAGCAGAATTCGACCCGTGTAGCCACAGCTACCCTGAATACCTTAGTGAGAGAGTGGGTCCATCTCAATCCCCCTCCCACGGATAAGGGACGGCGGTTAAAGGTTCTTTATGCCACCCAGGTGGGAGTAAAACCACCGACCTTTGTCTTCTTTGTCAATGATCATGAGTTAATGCATTTTTCTTATCGCAGATATTTGGAAAATCAGCTGCGCAGCAGCTTTGGGTTTGAGGGTTCACCGATTCGGATGATTGTGAGACAAAAGGATGAAGAGAGGGAATAAGGATGTGGGAATACGCGATATTTATTATCGCTTATCTGCTGGGGGCCATTCCTTTTGCTTATTGGGCAGGCCGCTATAAGGGAATGGACGTGCGCAAGCATGGCAGCGGGAACATAGGAACCACCAACGCTTTTCGTTTGCTGGGGGCAAAATTGGGAGTTCTCGTCCTTTTGGGGGATGCTTTAAAGGGAGCCTTGGCCGCTTATCTGGGCTATCGCTTTTTTGGTCCTTGGGGAGGGATTATAGCCGGATTACTGGCTATGGCCGGACACAGCTGGAATCCCTTTTTTGGCTTTAAACCCAGTGGCAAAGGGGTGGCCTCGGGCTTTGGGATCATTCTCGTTTTGATGCCCAAGATTACTGTTATGGCCATTGTCCTCTTTGTTTTGGTTGTCTTTTTGACACGTTATGTTTCCGTGGGGTCCGTGTTGGCTGCCTTAACCGTGGGAATTCTCGTTTTTCTTTTTAATGAGCCCATGGCTTATAAAGTGTTTGCCGTGATCGCTGTCAGCGGCGTGGTGATTCGTCACCGAACCAATATTCAAAGAGTTCTTAAGGGAACGGAAAATAAATTTAACCTAAAGCGATAAGTGTGGGAAGGGGGATTACATTGGCTAAAATAGCTGTCTATGGCGCAGGCAGTTGGGGAACAGCCCTGGCCGTTTCCATGGGTAAAGCAGGTCATGAGGTTGCCTTAGTAGGGCGAAACCTCAGCGAGATGGATCTCATGGAGCAGAGACGCGAAAACCGTCCTTATCTGCCGGGGGTGGTGCTGCCCCCAACAGTGCGCCCCACAGGGGACGCAGGGGTGCTTGAGGAAGCGGAAATGCTGGTGCTCAGTGTGCCCTCCCATAGCGTACGGGAGACGGCCCAAAAGATCAGGGCCTATCTCCAACCGGGAACCATCGTTGTGAACACGGCCAAAGGGCTGGAGGAGGGAAGTCACAAGCGGCTTTCTCAGGTCTTGACTGAAGAACTTCCCCATCATCCCATCGTGGTTTTGTCCGGTCCCAGCCACGCTGAGGAAGTAGGCAAGGATATGCCGACCACGGTTGTGGTGGCTTCTCAAAACAGTCAGGCTGCGGAAGCTGTTCAGGATATGCTGATGACTCCTAAATTCCGCGTTTACACCAATCCGGATACCATCGGTGTAGAATTGGGAGGAGCTTTTAAAAATATTATTGCTCTGTGTGCCGGCTTTGCCGACGGCTTAGGCTTTGGGGATAATACCAAGGCTGCACTGATGACCCGTGGGATTGCTGAAATTACCCGCTTAGGTGCGGCCATGGGAGGGAACCCGCTGACCTTTGCCGGCCTGGCCGGAGTGGGGGATCTTATTGTAACCTGCACCAGCCGGCATAGCCGCAATCACCGGGCTGGGGTTGCTTTGGGCGAGGGTAAACCTTTGGAGCAAGTCCTCAAAGAGGTGGGTATGGTGGTCGAGGGCGTTCGCACTACCCGCGTTGCCTACGAGCTGAGCCGTCAGTATGAAATCTCCATGCCCATCACAGAACAGGCTTACCAGGTTCTTTTTCAGGGTGCCGATCCCAGGGCGGCAGTATCTGCTCTGATGATGAGAGGCAAAAAGCACGAGATTGAGGAAGTGGCTCTGATTGCCATGGAACAGGGTTCTTATCAGGAGAATGGCCCGGATGGTCATGGTGAGTAAAACCTGAACGATTGAATGATGGAAAATGTCGGGAGTATCGTCAGACTCTTTTTAATAAAGGGTTGGCGGTGCTCTTTTTTTGCAGATATATCCTCTTACAGTTCCGAAATTCGTAATCGATTCCGAATTTGGGTTAGCTTTTTGTACCCTATTTTTCGTTGAAATGGAATATATTGCTTGATCTTTACATAGCAATGATAAAGGATTGGGTGGTGAATTCGGATGAATTCAAGGAGAAAATTAATTTATCAGGGCCAAAAGGAATTTTGACATAATTGCCCAAGCCGGTCAATATACTTATACTGCGTAATGTGCTAGTCCAGTTATCCGGTATCCATCATCTTGTGTCAGGGAGGTGGGGGGATAAGGTGGGGGCCCTTCCCCGGTTTTGGGACAGCACTCAAAAGGGAGGGAATTTTTGTGGAAAAAGTGGACATTTTTAAAGATATTGCTGAGCGTACAGGGGGCGATATCTACCTCGGAATCGTTGGGCCAGTCCGCACTGGGAAGTCCACCTTTATCAAACGCTTCATGGACCTCCAAGTCCTGCCCAATATCATGGATGTATTTGAGCGGGAGCGGGCGAATGATGAACTTCCCCAAAGTGGTTCAGGAAGGCAGATCACCACGACGGAGCCTAAATTTATTCCATCGGATGCGGTAGAAATTCTGATTAAAGACAGCATCCAAATGAAAGTTCGTTTAGTGGATTGTGTCGGCTATGCTGTGGAAGGGGCTATTGGCTACGAGTCGGAAGATGGTGAAGAGCCTCGTCTGGTTCGGACCTCCTGGAGCGATGAGCCCATTCCGTTCCAAGAAGCGGCTGAGATTGGCACACGCAAAGTGATCACAGATCATTCGACTATCGGTATCGTCATTACCACAGATGGCTCCATTACCGACATTCCCAGGGAAGCCTATGTGGATGCTGAAGAGCGAGTCATTGAAGAGCTGAAACAGTTAGGGAAGCCTTATGTGGTCGTCATGAATACCACTCGTCCTTATTCGGAAATGACCATGGAGCTGAGCAGCTCACTCGAAGAGAAATATAATGTGCCTGTTATTCCGGTCAATTGTCTGGATATGACTCCGGAAGATATTACCCAAATTCTCGAAGAAGTTCTTTATGAGTTCCCGGTAGCAGAAGTTAATATTGAGATTCCTAAGTGGGTTGAAGAGCTGGAATCCAGCCATCCTGTCCGGGCCAGCTTCGAAGAGGCTGTTCGCCAATCCGTTGAGGGCATCCGCCGTATCCGCGATATCGATATGGCCCTGGATAAACTGGGGGAATGCCCCAATGCTCAGGATGTTCTGCTTAAGCAGATGAACCTGGGAACGGGGATCGCCGAAATTGAAATGACGGCTATTGATGGACTGTTTAAGACAGTCCTTGAGGAAATGACCGGAGTCAATGTAGAAGGGGAACACACCCTGATGAGGCTGGTCCTGGATTACAGCAAGGCCAAAAAGGAATGGGATAAACTGGCCCCGGCCATCGAAGAAGTGCGCAGCAATGGCTATGGCGTAGTAACCCCCCATCTTGACGAAATGTATCTGGAAGAGCCGGAACTGGTGAAATCCGGCGGGCATTATGGCATCAAGCTGAAAGCCAGTGCTCCCTCCCTCCATATTCTCCGGGCGGATGTTACCACAGAGATTACTCCTCTGATCGGAACAGAGAAGCAAGCTGAGGATTTAGTCCGCTATATCCTTGATGAATTCGAATCCGATCCCAAGAAGGTGTGGGAATCCAATATCTTTGGCAAGTCCCTGCATGACTTGGTCCGGGAAGGGGTACAGACGAAGCTTTACCGGATGCCGGAAAATGCCCAGCACAAGCTTCAGGATACCTTACAAAGGATTGTCAATGACGGCAACGGCGGTCTAATCTGCATCATCATCTAGCCCAAAAGTGAATCAAGGGGACAGGTCCCGTTTTTCATTCATGAAAAACGGGACCTGTCCCCTTGATTCACTCTTGCTATAGGATAGACATTTGCTTATAATGGTCACTAATAACACCTGTAGCCCCATAGTTCAGGAGTAGGGAGCGAGAGCCAGTGGCGGGTCAGAACCGGAATAAAGATTTTTTAATCGTCAGCAAAGATATACTCCCCGAGGCCATCCTCAAAACAGCCCAGGCTAAAGAACTGTTGGTTAAAGGGGATGCAAATACGATTAATGAGGCTGTGGACCGGGTCCAGCTGAGCCGCAGCGCCTTCTATAAATATAAGGATGGAGTTTTTCCCTTCTATGAGGCCAGCAGGGAAAAGATCATTACCTTTTCCCTGACTTTGGAGAATACGGCAGGGGTTTTATCCAATGTGTTGAATACCATTGCCCGTTTTAAGGCTAATGTGCTGACCATTAATCAGGGAATCCCTCTCCAGGGGATCGCTAATGTCACCATATCTGTGGAGAATATGGGGATGGTGGATATCCCGGAAAATCTATTATCGGCATTAGGTGAGATAGACGGGGTTCGGAAAATAGAGGTTATCGGACAAAATTAGCTGATAAAATAAAGTGTGTGTTGCCAACTTATGTCTTGCATTTTTTTAAAACATGTGTTATTTTATATAAGTCCCTCAAATACGGGATGCAATCGGGGCGTGGCTCAGCTTGGTAGAGCGCTACCTTGGGGTGGTAGAGGTCGCACGTTCAAATCGTGTCGCTCCGACCATTAACGAAATTAGGGAAATCCGCAAATTTGCTCCAGGCAAAGATTTGCGGGTTTTTTTATACCCGGAGAGGAAGGGGTGCATGAACATATCGGGCTTTATTTTGGGTGTGATATTGATACTCTCTGTTTACGGAGGTGTGAACTATTATATCAGGAGAGGGCTATTCCAATGGCTTAGCTTGCTTTTTCCGTATATCAACGCCAGGGTTTACGCAGGTATCTATCTGTTTTTTGCTTTATCTCTGATCCTTGGTTTTTTGCCTCTTTCTGCTTCCCTAAAAAAGATCATGAGTTGGATAGGCGCACATTGGATGGGTGTCTTTATCTATCTGTTCTTATTTTTTATGGTGGCAGATTTGGTAATAGTATTAGGAAGTATCCTCAAGGTAATTCCCAGGCCTATCCCTCAGAATATCCGTTTCTATGCGGGCCTGCTTGTGATTTTATTAACGGCCGGCCTGGTCAGTTATGGGCTCTATAACGCCAATCAAATCAAATATGTTTCCTATGCCGTTCAAACAAAAGACACGACCTTAGCGGCCGATATGAACATTGTCCTGATCAGCGATCTGCATTTGGGTGCTGTCAATTCCGAAAGAAATCTGGAACGTATCGTTCAGGGAATCAATGATTTGGAACCGGATCTTGTCTGTCTGGCCGGGGATATTTTTAACGATGATTATCATGCGCTGCGCAATCCTTCCGCAGCCATTGAGCTGTTTAAAAGTATTAAGGCAACGTACGGCGTCTATGCCTGCCTAGGCAATCATGACGGGGGTAAAACCTTTAACGAAATGATGGGTTTCCTTGAGCAAAGCAATATCAAGCTTCTGAATGATGAATACGCCATAATTGATGAGCGGCTGATTTTGATCGGCCGGTTGGACTCTTCACCCATCGGGGGCTTTGGGGAGCTGAAAAGAAAAGATATGACGGAGACCATCGCTTCGCTGCCGACCAATATACCCGTTGTCGTCATGGATCATACTCCCTCAAACCTTGACCAATATGGCCCGGAGATTGATCTGGTTCTTGCTGGGCATACACACAGAGGTCAGATATTTCCAGGCAGTTTGTTCACAAACGCCCTATTCGTTGTAGACTACGGGCACTACCAAAAGGATGCCGACAGCCCCCATGTTATCGTGACGTCGGGTGCGGGGACCTGGGGGATGCCCATGCGGATCGGTACCCACAGTGAAATCGTCAGTATCTTATTGCGTTAGAACGCAAGGGGATTCAATTAAATCTTCTTGCTATACCTTGATCATCTATGTATAATATACATAGATGATCAAGGTATAGTTATAAGGAGAGTGGCACGATGAAAATTGATAAAGGCTTGATTGGTGGCAGCACGAATCTTTTAGTGCTGACTTTGCTTCAAGAGCAGGATCGGTATGGTTATGAAATAATCAAGGAGCTGGAATCCCGTTCGGACAGTACCTTTCTGTTCAAAGAGGGGACACTCTATCCCGTTCTTCATAAGCTTGAAAATAACGGATTAGTCACCTCGTATATGGTGAAAGGTGAAACAGGTAAAGAGCGGAAATACTATAAAATAACCGGTAAGGGTCAAAAGCAGCTGGCGGAGGAGAAGCAGACCTGGGAAACGTTCTCGGTTTCAGTAAACAAAGTCATAGGTGGTAACGCCCATGCTTTTTCCTGAGCTAGATGATTTTTTGAGAACTGTTCTATCCTATGTTAAATTTTCCTTTGACAAAAAGGCCATCCGTTCTGAACTGGAAAGCCACCTTTGGGATAGAATCGAGGACTATCTTGAACAAGGCTATGAGGAAGCCGCCGCCGTACATTTAGCGGTGGAGGGTATGGGGGAGCCAAAAGAAATTGGCATAGAGGCTGATGATCCGGCCAAGGATATTCCCCCTACCGACATAGTCTATGATTTAAAGGTTGATGAAAAAGTATATTTGGATGATACAGTGATTGAATTTACCCGTGTTATTCTGAAAAAGAATGGGGAATTAAGCATTATCTATAAATATTACGATACCCGGTTCTGGGGGAGAGGATGGAGCTTAGGCGGAATCGGCAGGATCTCGGACAATCTGGAAAATGAATATTGGAGTGGCTCCGGCAGCAGCAACGGAGGAATTGTCACGAAAGGAATAAGAACCTTTAAGGATTTTGATAAAACAGCGGAGATCTTAATCATCAGCTATGATCACTTCAATAGAAGTTATCGGGTTGAAATCCCGCTGAAGGCCGGTGATGTCCATGAGTAGATCTAAGAAAATCATGCGCAACATGCTCCTGATGGTTGTGTTAGGCGCTATGTTTATTCTGCGTTCGGGCCTCTACCTGAGTCCGCTGTCAGCCCATGAACATTCTGAACGCAGCATCCATTATGGACCATCGAAGGTTGTGCATATGGAGGACTTTGACAAAGGTAAGTACATTTTGGGGAAATACGATCGATGGGTATCCTGTAATACGGTAAAAAAAGAGCTCTTCTTTTTTTGGAGCTTTGGCAATAATCCCGTCGGCTTTGAAAATGATCCTACTAAGGCAATAGATTATACGCTGGATGGTTCTTTTGATGATGGTCATTATGATTTCAAACTTTATGGAATCGCCAATGACCCCAGAATTAAGAAGGTTGAGATTATCCTAAGGGATGGAAGGGTTTTGACTCAGACTGAATTCTACGGGGATTTGTTTCTTTTTACCTGGCAGACCGATGAAGATGCTCCGAATGGGGGTCTAAAAGAGGTTCGTGGTTATGGTGAAGGGGACAGTATTTTATTTCGTGCCGAGAATGAAGTGGGCTAAGGGATGTGGTAAGATAGTTATGATGTGATTAGGCTAAGGAAGGATGAGGAATGTATTGAAGAGGCTGGACTTTAACAAATTTGTGGAGGCAGATTTTACTTATATGCGTTTTGTTCACGTAGCCAAACAGGAGAGTCAAATGGGAATGAGAGAGCGTATTGACAGGGAACTGGCTGTCATGATCGATGATTTGATGGCCATCAACTTAGAGTATAATAATGTGGGCAAGCAGGTCCTGGCTATTTGGCAGGGATACTGGATGGCCATATCGGCCCTGGATATCGATGTGGAAGATTAATTCCGCTGAGAATCCAGGTTGGCAAATAAGGCATAAAGGAAGCGTGCCCGGGCAGGACACGCTTCCTTTATGTATACTAGGCTGCATGGTGTTGAGTAGTCTGCAGAGCCTTTTTCTTATTTTTTTGGTGACCAAGAAGCAGGACGATAGTTATAAAGACGGCACTGAGGCCCCATTCAAGGAGGGCGCTTTCACCAATGAAATGCTTTACATAAGGTTCACCCACCAACATAGTTACGGCTGTGTGGGTTATGACTGCAGCGCCGAGGGGAATAATGATCGGAAAGCGGTTGATGGCCTTGATAACAAGGGTGCTTCCCCAGACCACGATAGGGATACTGATGCACAGTCCGAAAATAACCAGAAAGGGACTTCCGTGAGAAGCGCCTGCTACGGCTAAAATATTATCCAGCCCCATAATAAAGTCGGCAATAATAATTGTGCGGATGGCTCCCCAGAAATTCGCAGCACTTGCTACATGCTCCCCTTCTTTATCATCGGTAAGGAGGTTGTAAGCCATCCAAACCAGGAGAACACCGCCTACAAACATTAAACCGGGAATCTTTAATAACCAGACAGCCACGATGGTCGCTAAAGAGCGGATCAGGATTGCCCCACCAGTACCGATCAGAATCACTTTTTTCTGGGAGTCACGGGGTAGGTTTCGCGCTGCCATGCCGATGACAATGGCATTATCACCGCCAAGAACCAGGTCCATAAGTACGATGGATAGTACGGCTGAGAAAAACTCCGGGCTAAAGAACTCCATTTCTTTCATCTTCTCTCTTTTTATTTTTTTCAGTACCAGAATGGAATAAGCCTTTAACAGCAGCGGTATAAGGAGCAGTTGTCAGGAATGCGGGCATAAAAAAAACCTTTACCCGGATGGGCAAAGGTCTCGCTAACAACTGTGTTGCCAACAAAGCCGGGACTTTTAGTCCGTGAATGACGACTTTGCTGTACAGCTACTCCCCTTTGGACTTAATAATTTTAGTATAGCAAGGCTGAGGACAATCTTCAAGATTCCTCAAAAGTTTTTTTCGTAGTCACACCAATTTCCGCTTCGTTAATATGCTGATAATGGAATAGAGATTATTCCTACTATTAGGTATTGGAGAGGAGAAACGGAAATGGCGTTATTAAGTTACAACAGAAGCATCATAACCAACGAAGCAGAGGCAACTTTTGTGCCGCTCACAGGAATACCAACATTAATCCTGGAATTTGGTCTTTTCGTGCCCACAGCGACTAACTTTGTAGAATTGCAGACATCTGTCGGCTGGCAGGTTGTGAATACCATTGCCGATTTTCAACCCACCCTTAGACTGGTCGTTTTGCAGGATGGGCTCGAAGTAGGGGCTGCTCATCAGGAAGCCCTTGCAGACGGTGACGATGAACCGGTGGAAATGTTGGCAGCCTTCCAAACGGTTCTGACCGATGTAACGGTCGGTCATCATGTTTACCAAGTGTTGGTTTATAACCTTCAGCCCGCTCAAGGGGACATTGCCGTCACAGGCCCAGCTACGATATCCGGCAAAGTTATCAGCTAGAAACAAGCAGGGGACACTTCGGTGTCCCTTAACTTCATTAACCCGGCAGGAAAAGACTGCCCCACAGCCGCCATTTATGGATGTCAGGGAGAAGGGGGATGATCCTCCGGCTTGACGGTTTCGGGGAGTTCATATTTATAGCCGCTGATCATGGAGGAGACAGTACCATCATCATCCAAAATATCCTGACGAAAGACCATATAGAGATGGCCGAGGAGAAAGGCGGCATAGCCCCAGGCAAACAGGTGATGGATCATTCTGACTTGACTTTCACTGCCTATCGCCGGGATCAGCCAGGAAAAAAGACCGAGAGCTCCACTGGGCGTGGCGGTGGCTCTCATGGCAAAACCGGTCAGGATCATGACCAGACTGGCCACCCAGATGAAGACAAGATACATCAATTGAGCCATGGAATTATGCCCGACATGGGTTGTATGTTCACGGGTTAAAAAGAGATAGTATTTTAGAGTGGCTACGGCATCCTGCCAGAACTCTTTGCGCCAAAACCGCAGCTTGGCGAACTCATTGCCGACCACAAACCAATACAGGCGGAAGAGAAGATTGGCTGTAAAGATATAAGCAGTTATCCCATGCCAATAGCGCATATTGCCCATGAGGAAATTTCCCACCGCTTCCCCAGGAGAGCTCAGGATGGGATTGCCAATATACAGCCCGGTTATAAACAGAACCACGATGGCGGCGGCATTGATCCAGTGGAAGAATCTGACCGGCCATTGCCACACGTAGATAGGAGAGCGGAGTTTTGAGGGACTCCCATCAGGTTGATAGTTTTTGGCTTCAGCCATGGGGCACACATCCTTTGTCTAGAGAACTTTTACTTTGGCTAATTCTTCTCCTGCCGGAGAGATGAGATGAGTCGCGCAGGCTAAACAAGGATCGAAGGAGTGGATGGTCCGCAGCAGTTCCAGAGGTTGATCCGGAACGGCCACAGGGGTATCCAGGAGGGAGGCTTCGTAAGGGCCTTTGACCCCTTTCTCATCCCGGGGAGCGGCGTTCCAGGTAGTTGGGACCACAGCTTGATAGCTTTCCACTTTGCCGTCACGGATTTTGACCCAGTGGGCCAGAGCACCCCGGGGCGCTTCGGCAAAGCCAACCCCTTGTGCTGCAGCCGGCCAGCGGCTGGGTTCCCATTTCTCCGGATTGAAGGTTTGACTGTCCCCTGCTTTAATATTAGCCAGCAAATCCGCGTAAAATCCGGCTAAATGATCTACAGAAAGTTTAGCCTCCAGGGCCCTGGCCAAGGTCCTGCCCAAAGTAGAGAATAAAGCGGTAATGGGAAGGTCTAAGCGCTGTAAAGCATCGTCCACCAACCCCTTGATGGGCTTATTGCCCCGGGCATAGCCCACTACAAAACGGGCCAGGGGACCCACTTCCATGGGATGTCCCTGCCAATGGGGAGTTTTGATCCAGCTGTATTTTTTATTCTCATCGAGATTATGGTAGGGCGGTCTTGGCCCGTCATAAGCCGGAGCAGTCTTGCCCTGCCAGGGATGCAGCCCGGCCTGAGGATCGTCGTATTGATACCAGGAATGACTGACGAATTCTTTGATGTGTTCGGGGTCTTTTAAGTCTACATCATAGACTTTGCTCAGATCCCGGTTTAAGACGGCACCATTGGGGAAGAGGAAGGAATCAGGCTCCCGAATATCGGTCATCGGGACACCGCCGTAGCAAAGGAAATTGCCGATGCCGCCTCCCCATAAATCCCCTTTGTAGAAGCCGGCAATAGCAAAGAGATCGGGAAGGAGGACTTTATCCACGAAAGTTTGGGCCTCATCGATTTTGGACTTGACGAGATTTAACCGTTCCATGTTGATCACATGAACATCATTCATATTGATAGTGGAGGGATGACCTCCTACACAATAATTAGGGTGAGGGTTTTTGCCGCCAAAGATGGTGTGGATTTTGACGATTTCTTTCTGCCAATTAAGAGCTTCAATATAGTGAGCCACCGCCAGCAAATTGGCTTCAGGAGGGAGACGGTAAGCAGGATGTCCCCAATAGGCATTGGCGAAAATTCCTAACTGTCCGCTCTCCACCAGCCCCTTGACCTTGTTCTGGACATCCCGGAAGTAACCTGCTGAAGAATTGGGCCAATCCGACAGGGACATGGCCAATTCGCTGGTGGCTTTGGGATCGGCTTTAAGAGCACTGAGAACATCCACCCAGTCGAAGCCATGCAAATGATAGAAGTGAACCACATGATCATGAACCATTTGGGTAAGGGTCATGATATTGCGGATGATGTTGGCATTCTTGGGAATCCGGTAGTCAAGAGCATCTTCAACGGCACGGATGGAGGTGAGGGCATGAATGTGGGTGCAGACGCCGCAGATTCTTTGGACAAAGGACCAAACATCTCTGGGGTCCCGGTTCTCGACGATTTTTTCAATGCCTCGAAAGATAGTTCCCGAGCTTAAGGCTTCAGTAATTTGGGTACCTTCAACCACCGCTTCGATTCTTAAATGCCCTTCTACCCGGGTCAGGGGATCAACGACAATTCTTGTAGCCATAGATTCCAAACCTTTCTTTACTATTCCTGTTTTTGTCTTTTCTCACTGGTTTTGGTGGCAATGGTCGCCGCGGCATGGGCTACCACGCCGACTCCGGCCACTCCCAGAGCGGCCAGGCCCAGTTCGTCGGGATTTTTGCCGATGGCATTATTGGGGATGTCCGCCAGATGAGTATAAAAGGGTGTGCTGGTATCGTACCAGTTATTTTCGGAGCAGGCCATACAAGGATGACCTGATTTCACAGGGAAGCTGATACCCCCATTCCATTCCATGACCGCACAAGCATTGTAAGCCACGGGCCCTTTACACCCCATCTTGTAGAGGCACCACCCTTTTTTAGCTCCTTCATCATCAAACTGCTCCACAAATTGACCGGCATCAAAGAAAGCCCGCCGGGTACACCCGTCGTGAACCCGCTTGGAATAGAAAGCTTTGGGGCGGCCCTGACTGGTTAGTTCAGGAATCTCGCCAAAGGTTAGATAATGCACGATGGTTCCGGTGATCACTTCAGCGATGGGCGGGCACCCCGGTACATCGATGACCGGTTTGTTTTTGACAATACGGCGGATGGGAACGGCTTCCGTAGGATTGGGGTAAGCCCCTTGAATACAGGCATTGGTGGCACAGGAGCCATAAGCAATGACTGCGGCCGCTCCATCGGCACATTCCTTGAGAAGATCATTGGCGGTCATTCCGCCAATGGTACAGTAGACCCCGCCGTCCCCTAAAGTGGCGCTGCCTTCGACCACTAAGACATAGTGTCCATAATAATCCTGCATGGCCTTGAGCCGGGCGGACTCAGCCTGTATTCCTGCAGCAGCCTGGATAACTTCCATATAATCCAGGGATATCATATTCAAGATGAGATCAGAAATCAGGGGATGAGCACTGCGCAGAAACGATTCGCTGCAACATGTGCATTCCTGCAGATTTAAATAAATCACCGGAACCCGGGGTTTTGTTTCCAGCGCTTTGACTATTTTGGGGACCGCTGAAGAATCAAGGCCCAGCATAGCCGCGGTGAGTGTACAGAATTTAAGGAAGTCACGCCGTGATATGCCTCTGCGGCGGGCCCAGCTATAATAGGTATCCTCGCCCAAGATTATCCCTCCCTGACGCTGTTATTCAACCTATTGTTTTGCATAAAGTGGTAAATTATACATAAGACGGCCGCTTCTGTCCTCAAGCCAATGCTCTGCATGTGTTCAATCTTGGTTATTCCGGCAATACTAAGAAAGGCTAAATTGATAGAGAAGGTGAAGGGATGAGTCTTCTTATTAAAAACGGGTTGGTATGGCTTCATGAACAAGAGGATTATTTTAAGGCTGATATTCTCATTAAGCACAGCAAAATCAAAGAGGTGAGGCCGGTAATCGAAGGAGAGAAAGGAATCCCGGTTCTTGATGTGCGGGAGGGCTATATTCTGCCGGGATGGATCGACTGTCATACTCATCTGGGGATTATCGAGGAAGCAACAGGAAAAATCGGTGTGGATAATAATGAAATATCCGATCCCATTACTCCAAATTTGAGAGCAATCGATGGGGTAAATCCCATGGACATAGCCTTTAAGGATGCGGTTCGTCATGGCATCACCACTGTCATGTCCGGACCGGGAAGCGATAACCCGGTTGGGGGCCTCAACATGGCTTTCAAGACTGCGGGGCGAATCATCGATCAGATGGTGATTAAGAATCCGGTAGGTCTGAAGATAGCCCTGGGAGAAAATCCTCTCACCACCTATGGTGCAGATAAAAAATCCCCGGTGACCCGGATGGGGACGGCCTCTCTGATTCGTGAACTATTCATGCAAGCTCAGGATTATATGAGCTTAAAAAAGGCGGATAAAGTGAAAAAGCGTGATGTCAAGCTGGAAGCTGTGATTCCCCTCTTAAGGGGTGAAATCCCCCTGCGGGCCCACGCTCATCGCGCTGATGACATCATAACCGCTGTGCGCATTGCGGAAGAATTTAAGATCGAAAAGCTAGTGATCGAGCACGGCACAGAAGCGGATCTGATTGCCGACTACCTGTTTGAAAAGAAAGTCGCGGTAGCTTTGGGCCCCATGCTGACCCCCCGCATCAAGATGGAGCTGCGCAACAGGAATTATGCTTCGGCTCTTAAATTGATGGACTCAGGGTTAAAGGTGGCCCTGATCACCGATCATCCCTACAACTCTATCGAGCAATTGCGGACCATAGCCATCCTGGCTGTGGCCGAAGGCCTCTCCCCAAAAGATGCTCTCAAATGCCTGACGGTCAATCCGGCTGAGATTCTGGGATGTGATGACCGTATCGGCAGAATCGCCGAAGGGTATGATGCCGATCTGGTGGTCTATGATCAGGAACCGCTGAGTATTAACGCTAAAGTTCTGCAGACGATCATTGATGGGAAGATTGTCTACTCGGCCCAATGACTCTGACCATCATAAGATAAAAGTGAAAACCTGAGAAATGAGGAGCAAAGCGGCAGAGAGTTCGTCATATTCCGGAATTGGAGCGGAATAAAGGGTTTTATGGGATAAAGTTCACTTTTTTATTGACAAGCGGCCACATTGTGCTACAATTGTTTTCGATAGGAATTTGGGTCACCGGACGTTGGGTTCGGCTCGGATTCCTTCCATTTTGCTTTTGTAAAGGGGGCAAAGATGACAAAATGAGCAATTCTCTGGGACGTCATGTGTTGGCTGAAATCTATGGTTGCAGTTTTGAGATTCTTAATAACCGCGAAGAAGTCGAAGCAATCATGGTCAACGCAGCCCTGGAAGCAGGCGCAGAAGTACGCGAAGTGGTATTTCATAAGTTCAGCCCGCAAGGTGTGAGTGGTGTGGTGGTCATTTCCGAATCCCATCTAGCCATCCATACATGGCCGGAACTTGGTTATGCGGCAGTCGACGTATTCACATGCGGGGATCAGGTCAATCCCTGGGATGCCTGTAATTATTTGACCGAGCAATTTAAAGCAGGTCATATGACAGCTACGGAAATGAAACGTGGACTGGTGGAAGATCCAAAAGAAGCGGTAAATCTTTAGGAGGGATATTTATTTTATTCCAGACTGAGATAAGGCTGGCATAATAGACCTTGTGACGGGAAAGTTACAAGGTCTATTGTTTCGCTGTCAGAAAGCATAAGCTTGCGCTATATACTTTCTAAGCATAAGGGCAACCAGCGACTTCGCCTCATTTGAGAGAATACGTTTGAGGAACAGCGAAGCCGGGTTTTCTTTATGAATGATGGAATGTCAATATTTGCTAAGTAATTGCGGGATGATTTATATGAACTTGTAAAAAATAATGTTATTGATCCCAGGAACCTTGACAGGGGCAGGATTTTGATGAAAAGCCTCGAATATTACTTAGATTAGCCTCAAATATTAAGGAGAGATTGCCTTGTTGCTACTGTCTGAACACTTCAAGGAGGAGCTTGAAGAAATAAAAAGAACCCTTCGACGTGAAATCAAGCTCAAGGCTGCTGAATTTGACGAACTTGTGGAATTGAATTTTGGTGAACTTGAGAATAACGCCTGCCCGCTGATTGTCCTTGCTGTGAGCCAAACCTTTGGCGGTGCCGCTCGTTCAGCTATTGGCCTGGCCACAATCTTTCAATACATATTTATGGCCGATCAGGTTCATCGCCTGATGAAGGATGATCCGGATCTGGAAGAAAGTAAACGACAATTCCCGGTTCTTGTAGGAGATTTTCTTTATGGAAAGTTTTTTCTGAGTTTGTGTAAAGAGAAAATGCTCCATTTCCTGGCCCCTTTGGCTAAGGTTATTGAAAATATGAATCAAGGAGCAATCATCCGTTGGTTGTCGAGGGATAAAAAAGTAAGTGATGGCGAATATATAAGAACTATTGAGATGGAAAGAGCATCTCTGACCGGCCTTGCGGCACGGTTGGGGGCGGAGCTGGCCGGCTGTCCGCTGAAGGTGCAGGAGCAATGTGAGACCATAGGCTGGAATTTGGGGATTGCCTGGGCGGCGTCTCAAGAACGAAGGTCGGGCGGGGTGGTTGACTTTGCGCTGACTGAGGCCAGATCGATTCTCCGGGAGCTCCCCGATCACAGAAATCATTCTTTAAATCAATTAATCGATTATATTGAAAGCAATGTACAGGTTAAAACTCTGGAGTTGAATTATAGATAGCAAAACAGGGTTGTCCTTGTCAGCAAAGCAATTCCGTGCTAAAATTGAAGAGAACTTAGAAGTCGCAATTATTTCAAAAATGCGTGCTGAATAAAAGTAGAAGGATTATGGGAAGGATGTGTGGGGATGCGCAGGCGGAAACGTGTGGACGAAAATATGCCGCTTATGGAGCATATTAGCGCATTACGCAAAGTTTTCTTATTTGCAGCATACGGAGTCATTTTAGGTACGGTTGTCGGATGGATATACAGCGATCAGGTTTACGCATTCCTTGCCAATCCAGTGATTCAACTGGGTATAGAATTAATTACAACTACCCCCATGGAACCCATCATGGTTAAGCTGAAAGTATCTATTGTCGTAGGGGTAGTCATTGCTTTGCCAATAATTATCTGGCAGATTTGGAGTTTTATTCTCCCGGCCTTAAAGCAAAATGAAAAGAAATACCTTTATATGATTGTACCCAGCTCGGTTATCCTGATGTTGGCCGGTATTGCTTTTGCTTTTCTCTTTGTTATTCCTATCGGGCTTAAATTCCTGCTGTTTACCGGCCAAGCTGTTGTCACTTCAACTACCTTAGTGACAAAAGCGTCGTATTTATCCTTTATTATCCGTTTTCTTTTAAGCTTCGGTTTGATTTTCCAACTCCCTGTTATCCTGCTGCTTTTGATTCGTATTGGCGTCCTCTCCCCGGATAGTCTGGCTAAAAAGAGGAAGTATGCCTTCTTTGGGATTGTCGTGGTGGTTATGCTCATTTCACCTACTCCTGAGATTATGACTCAGGGACTCATGGTGCTGCCCACCTATATGCTGTATGAGGCTAGTATTTGGCTCGGTTACATTGTGGCACGAAAACGAGAGAAAGCGCTGGAAGGATAGGGGGGTAAGAGATGAGTTTTAATGAACTTATTATATTGATGGTTATTGCCTTGGTATTATTTGGCCCTGAAGATCTTCCCGACGTGGCTCGTGCCATTGGCAAAGTGGTTTTTGAGGTTAAGAAAATTGCCGGAGATATGACAAAAGAGTTTCAGGATGCTGTGAATACCCCCAGCAATGTCCTCAAGAAGACCTTGGATGACACACTGAAAACCCCGGCACCCAAGAAAAGCAGCCAGGAAGTGACAAAGACGGCAGCGGCAGCCCCTTCAACCGCGGCAGCGGTTGCACCGGAAGCTGCAGATACGCCCAAGGATGAGAATGCAACACCCAATCAAGATGACGAAGAATTATTAACCTATGATGAGGATCCCCTTGCGGAACTCCCACAAGACATGGTGTCCTACGAAAAATAGGGTGCAAGCAGGTGAACCAAGATTGAAACAACTTTGGCTTTTTAACCAAATCAACTCCGATCTGCAGAGGGTTGAGAAAGAACTTCATGCTTATATAAAAACAGATTTTCCTATACTGGATCAATCCGCTGTTCAACTACTGGAAGCCGGTGGAAAGCGGTTGCGCCCGGCTTTTACCCTTTTAGCAGGAAAATTCTATGGCTATCCCATTGACAGGCTCCTTCCGGTGGCTATGGCTTTAGAATTGATTCACATGGCCACTCTGGTTCATGACGATGTAGTGGACGCGTCAATGACCCGGCGGGGACGGCCGACAGTTAAAGCAAAATGGGGAAATGTAGTTTCGATTGCTACCGGGGATTACCTATTGGCTAAAGCGCTGGAGCTGCTTGCTCAGATTAATCATCCTGAAGTATCCAAGATTCTTGCTGAAGTCAGTGTGGAAATGAGCCAGGGAGAGATCCAACAGATTAAAGCTTCCAATGATGTCAATCAGAACTTGAAACAGTATTATTATCGTATTAAGCGTAAAACGGCCATGCTTATTTCGGCCAGTTGCAAACTGGGTGCTCTGATTTCTGCTGCTCCGCGGCGGGAGGTTTGGGCTCTGGGTGCTTACGGACACGCTCTGGGTATGGCTTTTCAAATCGTCGATGATGTCCTGGATGTCACCGCTGAAGCCTCCGAACTGGGCAAGCCTGTGGGAGGAGATATCCGTCAAGGAATTATGACTCTGCCTTTGATTCTTGCCCTGCATCAATCCGGGGAGAGGGAGCGTCTGCATGAATTGCTGGTCAAACCGGAGAAGGATGAGGATGACGTCAGAGAGGCCATTAAAATGATCAAGGACTCCGGAGCAATTGCTGACTCCATGCACTATGTGGACTTATATATAAGTAAAGCCAATTCTTACCTTCAAGAGCTGCCCAATGTACCGACCCGGAAGGCTCTCGTGGATTTGGCTTATTTTGTGAAGGAACGCAAGTTTTAGGGTATATTCAAAGATAGGTAAAATTTATTGCACTTGCATCTAATTTGCCCAATGAATACTGAGACCGAAAGAAATCAGCCTGGAGCTGATGGACTTCGGTCTTTTCGATAGGTTTATAATTGTGAATTTTTAGTGAAATAATAATGAGAATGCAAAAATTACCGAAAGCTAATACTTTGCAATAAATAATTTCTATGGTATTCTTGATTACGAAGACAAGAAGCAAAGGCAAAGGTTATGAACTAATAAATAAATATAATATGTCGGAGCTTTTTGTGTGAAAAAATGGGTAAGTACTAGAGGGAATTAGAGAAAGGGGTTGTTCCATGTGTCAAAGCTCGATGTAAAACTAACACGTCGTACAGCTTTAAAAATCGGGGCTTTAACCGCAGCTGCCGTGGCAGTTGGTGTGCCGATGGGAAGTTTGAAAGAAGCGAGTGTTAAGGCTGCAGGAACGGAGTCGAGTGAATCCAAGCAATTAGGTTTTATGTATGACCAAACAAAATGCATTAATTGTAAGTTATGCGCCAAAGCATGTAAAGAAACGAACAAATGGGAGCCCGGTGCCGAATGGCGTAAGGTATATGTAGCAGAGCCGGCAAGCAACAAGGTGTATCTCTCGATGAGCTGCAATCACTGTGCCGATCCTGCCTGTATGGCAGTATGCCCTGTCAAAGCCTATACGAAACGGGATAAAGACGGTATTGTAGCCCATAATACGAAGAAATGCGTGGGCTGTGCCTATTGCCTCTATGCCTGCCCTTACCATGCACCACAGTTTGTTAAGTCCGGTACTGGAGCAGTAACCAAATGCAGTTTCTGTGCCGAGATTCAGGACCAGGGGGGCAAACCTGCCTGTGTATCCGCATGCCCGACCGGTGCATTAACCTATGGTGATATTACTGAACTGAGGAAAACCCCCGGTGCTGTAGCTCCGGAAGTCAATGGTCTGCCAACCGCCAGCATCACCAATCCTTCATTAGTGATTATTCCGAAGGTATAAGGAAAGAGGAGGAGGAAAAAACATGCATCTTCATTGGCAATGGTTAATCGTTATATATCTCTTTTTAGGTGGTTTAGGTGCCGGAGCATACCTCACTTCTTATGCTGCCGGGAGAGGCTGGTTAGGGAACTCACCTGCTTTAAAACGGGCCGGATATTTTATAGCTGCCCCCATCGTGGCCTTTGGTACAGTGCTTTTAGTATTTGACTTGGGTCAGGGACTAAAGAAACCCTGGCTGCTCATCGGCCTTTTAAGTAACTTCTCCTCAGTCATGACCTGGGGCGTATATATTCTTGCCCTCTTCATCTGTGTGGGGTTAGTGGTTGCCTTCTTTGTCTGGAAGAAAAAAGCGATTCCCGGTGCGTTAGAGCATCTCGGAGCACTGCTGGCTTTCTCGACATGTGCTTACACAGGTTTGCTCGTTGCCGTGGTTGAAGCGATTCCTTTCTGGAATACCTATGTTATGCCGGTATTATTCGTTGTTTCTGCCATTTCCACAGGTCTTTCCATTACGGTCCTGGTTGGCAATATCATTGACAAGGGCGTACATGCCGATGAGTACAAGATTTCCAAGCTTCACTTCTATCTTGTCAGCGTTGAGATCATCCTCGTCGCCTTTATCTTCAGCGTGGCCAATGCCGGTGGCGGGGTGAAAGCCGCTTCTGCCGCTCAAGCCATTTCCGGCGGGCTGGCGCTTTGGTTCTGGCTGTTCCTTGTGGTACTGGGACTGGTGGTGCCTCTGCTGATCTCAGCTTTCGCAGTGAGAAAACTTGGCAGGTCCGCTCATACCGGTCATGCTCTGCATGCGGCAGCTGGAAGCGGCAACACCGTGGCCTTAGAGCAAGGGCAAGGCTTGGCCAATGTGCTCCTGCTCAGTGATGCCTTGGTTGTTCTGGGGGGATTTGTGCTGCGCTATGTGGTCATCTTTGCAGCACTGCCTATTTGGAACGGCACTTTAATGTAGTTTAGAATTCATAGATTGAGAATAGAATAGGGAGGCAAAGCTCGCAATGCCGGTGATCAGGGTTGAAGAGCTTTGCTTCCTTTTTTGCACTTTATGTACTTTTTGTAACTTAATGGGGGAGATCTTAATAAATCCTTTTTCAACCCTTAACAAACCCTTACGGAATCCTATGGAAACCCTAAATGAATCGTGATTTTTCTGTGAAACAAACTTTCATCCTAGGCTAACCTGAGAATATATAGTAAAATAATACATAAAATAATCCTTTGAATAATTCCATAATTTATACTGGAGGTTATTATGAGCAATAGGTCTGACGGATTGATTGAAAAAATTTGGGACATCTTCAGCTCAATGAAAACAGGGTTGGTATTACTCGGAATCGTTGCTCTGGTTTCAGGGATAGGAACTCTGGTACCACAGGAATCCCTCGATCCCGAAGGAGCACATGCAGTTGCTGAGATTTGGAGAACTTTAGGATTTACCCATATCTATTCTTCACCTTTGTTTCAATTCTTATTAGGTCTACTCTGTATTAATCTCATTGTGTGTAGTGTACAGCGTTTTGGGGGAATCTATAAGTTGACATTTAATCCCGAGGCTCCCCGGGATAAGTCCAGTCTGCCTCAGAAGATTAGCGCCAAACTATCTGGGCAGACTGAAGATGTCCTAAAACAAAGAACTCAGGAAGTTCTTAAGAAGAAGGGGTTTCGCCTTACCGAAGCGGCAGGCGAAGGTCAATGGAGTTTTACAGCACAGAAGCGGCGCATGGGCAGTTGGGGCTCCTTCATCACTCATCTTGCTTTTGTCATCTTAATCCTTGGTGCTCTGATCGGGTCCCTCTCCGGCTTTAAAGGGTATATGATGGCCGGTGAAGGAAGCGTGGTTCCCATTCAGGAGATTGACCTCTATAAAGGCCAGGTAAAAGAAAACTTTATGGTTAAGATCAATTCGGTGGAAGATAGGATTCTGCCCAGCGGAGAGAGGGATAACTGGTATACCGATCTTAGTATCATTGAATCAGGTACAGAGGTTCACCGCCAATCCATTTCTGTGAATCATCCCTTGACCTATAAGGGTGTAACCTTCTACCAATCCAGCTATGCGCCGGGAGCCCAATTTACTGTGGAAATGGGCGATAAGACCTTTCCGGTAGCACTCCAGAATGGGTATGGTTATTTTAATGCACCGGGAACCAATCTTTACTTTGTGCTGGCGGCCATGAAAACAAGCCCCCAAGAGTCCGTGATCCTTTATCAGGTTTTTGATGAGCAGAGGCAGTTGGATATGGGGCAGCTCACACCGGGAGAATCCAAGAACATCCAGGATGCTTATACCATAACCTTTGATAAAGCGATAGCATTCACAGGATTACAGATTAAAGCAGATCCCGGAGTAGGGATTGTCTGGCTGGGAAGCGGCCTTTTAATGGTGGGATTGCTTTTATCCTTCTACTGGCGGCCTGTTCGGATAGCAGGTGTTTTGGAGGCTAATCATGAGACCCAGGAGGCAACCTTGACTTTGGGAGCTTACACCGGAAAGCTGAGCATGGGAGTCAAAGAAGAGTTCGACCGCATTGTTGCTGAAGTAGAAGGAATATCATAATTTTGTGTAAAGGAGTCGATATCGTTGGGCGGATCCATGGAAAATTTCGAAGTCATTTTATTTTATATCATGGTTGGAGCTTACATAGGAAGCACCGTCTTCTATTGGATCGGGATGGCTGCTAAAAAAGACGTCTTTACCCACCTGGGTACATTCGCTGCCATCATCGGACTGATAGCCAATACAGCGGCCATCGCTTTGCGCTGGGTGATTACGCAACGGCCGCCATTAACCAATGGTTATGAATTTATTCTTACCTTCTGTTGGGGAATTGTCATTATTTATATCTTTGCGGAGTTCCGCTATAAGATTAAAGCTCTGGGCAGCTTTGTCATGCCTGTAACCTTCATATTGCTTATGTTTATTATCATGAAAATGGGCCCTTCGGAAAGAGTGGCCGGAGCTATCCCACCGGCTTTGAAAAGCCAGTGGTTGACCTTCCATGTGTTCACTGCTATGCTGGCCTATGGAGCCTTTGCTATTTCCTGCGGTTTGGGAATCATGTATTTGCTTAAAACCGGCGCCGGTTCCCATGAAAAGCATGAAAAAGAAACCTGGCTCAACCGTTTCCCCCCTGAAAATGTTCTGGATGAACTGGCTTATAAGATGATTGGCTTTGCCTTCCCGATGTTGACCCTGTGTATCGTTACCGGCGCTATTTGGGCTAACTATGCCTGGGGCACCTACTGGTCCTGGGACCCCAAAGAAACCTGGTCCCTGATCACTTGGATTATCTACGCTGCCTACCTCCATGCCCGTTTGATGTATGGCTGGAAAGGAAAACGGGCGGCTTGGATGGCCATCATTGGTTTTGCAGCCGTGTTGTTTACATTCTTTGGGGTGAATTACCTGCTTCCAGGGTTGCATTCTTACGCCTAAAGAAGAGCTTGTTCATAAAAACACTTAATCATCCCATAAGAAATTGCTTGTTTTTTAGTTGGGATTTTCGTTGTAAGATGTGATTAGAATGATTTAAATTTTAAGGGTTCTAAAAAAGAAGCGGGGGGCTGTACGTGTCACATTATTACCCCATCTATGTTGAGTTGCAGAATAAGCCGGTTTTAGTCGTGGGCGGAGGAACAGTCGCTTTGCGCAAGGTGAAGACCCTGCTGGAGCATGGTGCTGTCGTTCGTATCGTCTCACCCGAGCTTCACCCTGAATTGGTGGAGCTGGTGGATGATGAACGATGTCTGTGGAAGAAAAAGGAGTATTCTGCCGATGATCTGCAGGATGAGGTGCTGGTATTTTCCTGTACGGAAATCGAGGAGGTTAACAGCGCCGCTGCCGGAGACGCTCAAAAATCCATGCGCCTGATCAATGTGGTGGATGATCCGGAGAAATGTACGTTTATTGTACCCTCTATATTAGAACGGGGAGATTTAAGCATTGCCGTCTCTACGGGAGGGAGCAGCCCCATTGTCGCCCGGCAGATTCGGGCCGAGCTGGAAGAACACTATGGGGAGGCCTACGAGGATTACCTGACTTTGCTGGGAAGCTGGCGTAAGGACGTTAAAGCCCGGCTGACAGCGGAGCAGAAGGAAAAGTTTTGGAATCGCGCTACGGATGGAGAGATGCTTGAGCTTATAAAAAACGGTCGGCTGGACGACGCGAAGGGAGTAATGCAGAAGTGTTTCCAATCACTATTGGGTTGAACCATAAAACGGCTCCAGTAGAGATTCGCGAGAAGGTCAGCTTTCATCCTTCGGAGATCAATAAAGCCTTAATGGAATTGAATGAACTATCCGCCTTAAACGGGATAGTGTTGTTAAGCACCTGCAATCGTTTGGAGATCTATGCCGCCACTCCAGAAGTGGAACTGGGAGTCAGTGTGATTAAGAAATTTCTGGCCCGGCATGGGAAGCTTCGCGAAGAAGATATTAATCAATATCTTTATGTCCATACTCTTTATGATTCCGTACGCCATCTTTTCCGTGTCGTCGCCGGCCTGGACTCCATGGTGATGGGTGAAACTCAAATCCTGGGCCAGGTAGCGGAGGCCTACGAAAAATCATCACAGCTTAATCTAAGCAATAAAATTATTCATGCCATTTTTCAAAATGCCTTGGCAGTGGGAAAAAGGGTCCGCTCCGAGACACAAATTGACCAGCATCCCACCTCGGTTTCTTACACAGCGGTAGAGTTGGCCAAGCAAACCTTTGGCGATGTGCAAGGCAAGAGTATTTTGATTTTAGGGGCAGGCGAGATGAGCGCTCTGACGGCCAAGCATTTGGTGGCCAGCGGAGCGGATACTGTATTGGTGTCCAACCGTTCTATGCAGCGCGCTCAAGCCTTGGCAGAGGAATTCTCAGGAAGAGCCATTCCTTATGAAGAATTGGATACGGCCTTGGCCGAAGCCGATATCGTTATTTCGGCAACGGCTGCCGCTCATTTTGTCATCAAGCCGGAGCGCATGAGGCGGGTTATGGAACAGCGCCGGCAGCGGGCTTTATTGCTGATCGATATCGCCGTACCCCGGGATATTCATCCCAATGTGGGAGAATTAGAAGGTGTGACTTTGTTTGACATTGATGACTTGCGGGGAGTAGTGGACTCCCATCAAAAAGCCCGGGAGGAAGCAGCCCTGCAGGCTGGGAGGATTCTCGAAGAAGAGATGGGACGCTTTGTGAAGTGGCATAATTCTTTGTATGTAGTTCCCACCATCGTTGCTTTGCAGCGTCGTGGGGAGGAGGTCCGGGAGATTATGCTGAAAAGCGCCTTGAATAAACTGGGTCCTATCGATGAGAAACAGGAGAAGATTATCCGGTCCATGGCCAACTCCATCGTAACTCATCTTCTGCATGCTCCTATTGCCAATTTGAAGGAAGCAGCCAATACCAGCCAAGGTCATCTTTATACGGAAATACTTCAGAATTTATTTGACTTGGATGGTAATGAGCTTTCACCTCATGCGGGGTGGAGTGTTCATCATGCCGCCAGTCATCATTCCAACCAAGGTTAAGGGGGAGCACATGGGAAGCGTTAAAATAGGTACACGGGATAGTCAGCTGGCCCTTTGGCAAGCCGAATGGGTGAAAAGGAAACTGGAAGAGTATTACCCGGAAAGAGAGTTTGTCCTGGTCCCCATGAAAACAAAGGGAGATAAGATTCTTGATGTCCCCCTTGCTAAAATCGGCGACAAGGGTCTTTTTACAAAAGAGTTGGAAGTTGGTCTTCTCAATGGGGAGATTGATTGTGCTGTTCATAGCCTCAAGGATCTGCCTACGGTCTTGCCCCCAGGATTGGAAATCGCCGCTTTTTGCGAGAGAGAAGAGCCGCGGGATGTTTTTTTAAGTAAAGACGGCACGCCTTTAGGGTCATTACCGGCCGGCTCAATCATCGGCACCAGCAGTTTAAGGCGCAAAGCCCAGCTGCAGAATTATCGCTCCGATCTGTCTTTTGCGGATTTGCGCGGCAATCTCCAGACCCGTTGGCGGAAGCTCCAGGAGTCCGATATGGCAGGTATCGTTCTGGCAGCGGCCGGTGTGAAACGCTTAGGCTGGGAAGACCGGATCACCGAATACATCTCTGAAGAGATTATGCTTTCAGCAGTAGGCCAAGGAGCCATTGCTGTGGAGATTGCTGCCCAACGGGCTGATGTCAGGGAAATGCTTGACTTGCTGAACCATGGGGATACGGAAAGAGCCGTCAAAGCAGAACGGGCTCTCCTCTACCGCTTGGAAGGGGGCTGTCAGATTCCCATCGGAGCCTGGGCTGTGACAGAGCAGCAACAGATTGTTCTGAAGGGAATGGTCGCTTCCTTGGACGGTCAACGCATCCTGAAGGTCACTCTGTCGGGAGAGCATCCTGAAGAACTGGGCAGGCAAGCTGCCGATCTGCTGATTGCTCAAGGAGCCCTGGAGATCCTGCAGGAGATTCGTACACCCTTAGAAAAGTAAGTTTTTATGTCATAATACGCTACAGCAAGCAAGGAGTGTTCTGATTTGGACAAAGGATATGTATATTTGGTCGGTGCCGGGCCAGGGGATCCGAAACTCATTACAGTTAAGGGCGCGGAGTGCATTGCCAAGGCCGATGTGCTGATCTACGATCGCCTGGCTTCACGCCGTCTCCTGACCTTAGCCCGTCCCGATTGTGAACTTATTTATGTAGGGAAATCCCCGGACCGGCACACCCTGCGCCAGGAAGAGATCAACGCTCTTCTGGTTCAGAAAGGCCTGGAGGGTAAAATAGTGACGCGTTTAAAGGGGGGGGACCCTTTTGTTTTTGGACGCGGTGGGGAAGAAGCAGAGGATCTGCTTCAGGCAGGGATTCCCTTTGATATTGTTCCCGGTGTTACCTCAGCGATTTCCGTACCTGCTTATGCAGGTATCCCGGTGACTCATCGTGATTTAACCTCTTCTTTTGCTGTCATAACCGGTCATGAAGACCCCACTAAAAACAGCTCGGCTTTGGCTTGGGAACATTTAGCCACGGCTCACGGGACTTTAATCTTTTTGATGGGCATGGAAAATCTGTCCTTGATCGCCACTAAACTTATGGAAAATGGCCGTTCACCGTCAACCCCTGTGGGAATTATCCAATGGGGGACCCGGCCGGAACAAAGGGTGCTGGTCGGTGAACTTCAAAATATTGCTCAATTGGTAAAGGAAGAAGGCTTTACCAACCCCTCGATCATCATCGTGGGAGAGGTTGTTCAACTAAGGGAGAAACTGCAATGGTTCGAAAAGAGACCTCTCTTCGGTCAGCGGATCATTGTGACCCGGGCCAGGCATCAAGCCAGTGCCTTGTCTCAAGGCATTGAAGATCTGGGCGGAGAACCCTGGGAGTTCCCGGCGATCGAAATCGTACCCCCCAGGGACCCTCAGCCCCTGATTCAGGCCATCAAGAACCTGAAGCGGTTTGAATGGCTGATCTTTACCAGTGTCAACGGCGTGGAGGAATTCTTTAAAGTTCTCATGGAGCAGGGCAGGGACGTTCGTGATCTGGCCGGTATGGATGTGGTCGCTATCGGTCCGGCCACCAGAGATGCTTTGGAGAAGCGCTGCCTGAAGGTCTCTTTTGTTCCTGAAGAATATCGTGCTGAAAAAATCATCGAAGGGCTGGCCAGCCGGGTTCTGCCCGGTCAAAGTGTGCTCCTGGCCCGGGCCGAAGAAGCCCGGGATATTCTGCCCGAATCCCTGAAAGCTTTAGGGGCGGATGTCTGGGATGTTCCCACCTATCGTACAGTTTTGGGGAATGCCAACAAGGAGGAATTGCTGAAGTTGCTGGAGGAGAAAGCTGTATCGGCTGTTACCTTTACCAGTTCCTCCACAGTACGCAATTTCCTGCAACTAATTGATGGCAGGCAAAGCCTTTTGGATGGAGTTAAACTCTATTCTATCGGTCCCATTACCAGCAAAACAGCTCAGGAATTTGGGTTGAGCATTTACCGGGAAGCAAAGCAGTATACTATTAAGGGGCTGCTTGAGACTCTGGCAAGGGGGAACGAGGAATGATCAGTTTAACAAAATTGCTTTTTAATACAGAGTACTTCGGTGATTCGCTGCGCTACAGCAAAGGGTCAAAAGGGTCTATGCACGGAACCACTTCCGGATCAGGTCCGGTGGTGGTCTGGAACTCGACCCGGACCTGCAATTTGCAATGCGCCCACTGTTATATGGAATCCGATGCCCAAAAGTATCAAGGTGAATTGACCACAGAAGAGGCCAAACGCTTTATTGATGATTTGGCCGATTTTAAAGTGCCGGTGCTGCTTTTCTCAGGGGGGGAACCCTTGATTCGCCCGGATTTTTTTGAACTGGCTGAATATGCCGCCGCCAAAGGGATCCGTCCCACTCTATCCACCAATGGCACCTTGATCACCAGGGAAGTGGCCCAACGCATTAAAAACATTGGCGTAGGCTATGTGGGCATCTCCTTGGATGGCTTGCGGGAGGTTAATGATAAATTCCGCGGCAAGCAAGGGGCTTTCCAAGCGGCCATGGCGGGCATTCAGAACTGTGTCGCCGTAGGCCAGCGGGTAGGGCTGCGCTTTACGATTAATAGCCATAATTATGCGGAGCTGGATAAGATCTTTGACTTTATTGAAGAAGAAAATATCGATCGGGTCTGCTTCTATCACCTGGTCTATTCCGGACGGGGCAATCAAATGATCGCTGAGGATGTCACCCCCGAGCAGTCCAGACAGGCCATGGAGACCATCATCCGGCGGACCATCGACTTTGAAGAACGGGGACTCCGCAAAGAGATTTTAACGGTGGATAACCACTGTGACGGGGTTTATCTTTACCTGCGTACGTTAAAGGATGATCCGGAGAAGGCTCAAAAAATCAAGGAATTGATCAGCATGAACGGAGGCAACCGCTCCGGGATCGCTTTCGGGGAAGTAGACCCTCTGGGCTATGTGCATCCGGATCAATTTACTCAACATATCACCTTCGGCAATGTGCGGGAACGGAAATTCGGAGAGATCTGGACGGATCTGAACCATCCTATCCTGGCTGGGTTAAAGGATCGCAAACCCCTTCTCAAAGGCCGTTGCGCCCGCTGTCAGTACTTAAATAACTGTAACGGCAATTTCCGCACCCGTGCGGAAGCTGTCACCGGAGATTTCTGGGAATCCGATCCAGCCTGCTACTTGACCGATGAAGAGATCGGTATAGTGTAGGGAAATGGAGGAGGAATGAACAAATGCCAATGATTAGACGCCCCAGGAGATTAAGAAGCAGTGCAGCCATCCGCAGAATGGTCCGGGAACATCATGTCCGGATTGAGGATTTGATTTACCCGATGTTTGTCACGTTTGGGGAGAAGAAAAAGATCCCCGTTTCCTCCATGCCCGGAGTGTATAATTACTCCTTGGATGAGTATATAGTGGCTCTAAAGGATGTGGTGGAGGCGGGAATTCCGGCTGTCTTGCTCTTTGGTCTGCCCGAGTCCAAAGATGCAGCAGGGACCGGGGCCTATGACCAGCACGGTATCATCCAGGAAGCTGTTCGTCTGACCAAGAAACATTATCCGGACCTTTATGTGATCACCGATGTCTGCCTCTGTGAATACACGGATCATGGACATTGCGGAGTGATCCAGGATGGCCGGGTGCTCAATGATCCTACCCTGAAATTGCTGGCTCAGACAGCGGTTTCTCATGCTGAAGCCGGGGCGGATATGGTAGCGCCTTCAGATATGATGGACGGCAGGGTGGGAGCGATCCGGGAAGCTTTGGACGAAGCCGGCTATACGGATATTCCGATTATGTCCTATGCGGCCAAATTCGCTTCTGCCTTCTATGGACCCTTTCGTGAGGCGGCCGGTTCGGCCCCTCAATTCGGAGATCGCCGCACTTATCAAATGGACCCTCCTAACGGCAATGAAGCCATGATCGAGACGGCGCTCGATGTCGAGGAAGGGGCGGATATGCTCATCGTCAAGCCGGCCCTGGCCTATGGAGATATCACCTATCGGACCAAAGAGCAGTTCGGGCTGCCCATCGCCGCCTATAATGTCAGCGGTGAGTATGCCATGGTTAAAGCAGCCGCTGAGAAAGGCTGGATTGATGAAAAACGTGTGGTCATGGAGAGTCTGGTCAGCATGAAACGAGCGGGAGCCGATCTGATTATTACTTATCATGCCTTGGATGCCGCACGCTGGATAAAGGAGGAACAATCATGATTGTATCCTGGAATACCACCAATGCCTGCAATATGTATTGCGATCATTGCTACCGGGACGCCGGCTGCCAAGCCGAAGAAGAGCTGAACACTGCCGAAGCCAAAACCCTGCTGGAGCAGATTGCCAAGGCCGGCTTTAAAATTATGATCTTCAGCGGCGGGGAGCCTCTCCTGCGCCCGGATATCGTGGAATTGGTGGCTTATGCCACTTCCCTGGGCCTGCGCCCGGTTTTCGGCACCAATGGGACCTTGATTACCGTAGAAATGGCCCGCCGCCTGAAAGAAGCAGGGGCTATGGGTATGGGCATTTCCTTGGACTCTCTGCATATTGACAAGCATAATCAGTTCCGCAAGTATCCCCGAGCCTGGGAAGAGGCTGTGCAAGGGATGCGCAATTGCCGGGAAGTCGGCCTGCCTTTTCAGATTCATACCACGGTCATGGATTGGAACCGGGATGAGCTGGAAGCCATTACGGATTTTGCCGTAGCGGAAGGGGCGGTAGCCCATCATTTCTTTTTCCTGGTTCCCACAGGGCGGGCCGTATCCATTGAAGAAGAGTCCCTGCGGGCTGAGGAATATGAAGATGCTTTAACCCGCATCATGAAGAAACAACAAGAAGTCGATATAGAGCTTAAACCAACCTGCGCTCCCCAGTTTATGCGGATTGCCAAAGAGATGGGGGTGAAGACCCGTTTTGGGCGGGGCTGCCTGGCCGGTACTTCTTACTGCATTATCAGCCCCAAAGGACAGGTACAGCCTTGTGCCTACCTCAATATCCCTTTAGGTGATGTCCGGGAGACACCCTTTGATGAGCTGTGGAAGACCCACCCGGTCTTAAATGAATTGCGCACTTTGGATTATAAAGGGGGCTGCGGCAGTTGCGGTTATAAAACCATCTGCGGTGGCTGCCGGGCCCGGGCTGCTTATTATGAAGAAGGAGACTTTATGGCAGAGGAGCCCTGGTGCCTTTATCACGGGCGTAAGGGGGGTAAATAATGGATGCTCTCGATCGGGCTCTGCTGAATATCGTGCAGACGGATTTTCCCATCACCTCCCGCCCCTATGAGACCTTAGCAGGTCTTACCGGGACCACGGAGGAGGAAGCCTGGCAAAGGATACAGCGCTTTCGCCAAGAGGGTGTGATCCGGCGCTTAGGGGGAGTCTTCGATTCCCATCGTTTGGGCTATAAAAGCACCTTGTGTGCGGCCAGAGTGCCCGAAGATAAGATTCAGATCCTGGCCGATCTGCTGATGGAACTTCCCGGCGTGACTCATAATTATCTGCGCAGCCATGACTATAATATTTGGTTTACCCTGATTGCCTCTTCCCAGAAGGAAGTGGAAAAAATCCTGACCACGATCAAAGGGCTCATCGGCACCGATGAGGTGTACTCTTTGCCCGCTCTCCGCTTGTTTAAAATCAGTGTGGATTTTGATTTTAATACGGAAGAACAGGCCGGAGAACAGCGCCATAGCGAAGAATGTGAGTGTACAGCCAATCCGCGGGGGTCCCAAAAGCTGGAGCCCTACCCGGTGGACGACATGGATAAATTGCTCATACGGGAACTGCAGGGGAATATCCCGGAGTCCCTGACTCCCTATGCCGAGATTGCCGCCAAGCTGATGTGGCAGGAGGAGAAGGTCCTCAGACAGACCCGGGCTTTGGTTGACAACCAGGTGATTCGGCGCTTCGGAGCGGTTCTCCGCCACCAGAAAGCCGGATTTACCGCTAATGCCATGGGTGTTTGGCAGGTCCCCGAGGCCGAAGCTGAAGCCATCGGCAAAGTCATGGCCTCCTTCCGGGAAGTGAGCCATTGTTATCAAAGGCCTACGCTGAAAGATTGGCCATATAATCTCTTTACCATGATTCATGGCCGTTCCGAAGAGGAGTGCGGCGAGGTGATGGCCAGGATCGCCCAAGCGACAGGAATCAAAGATTATGCCATGCTCTTCAGTATCAAGGAGTTAAAAAAGAGCAGTATGCAATACTATAGGGAAGAAGACGATTAGGAGGGTTTAATCTTGGGGTTTCAGGATCAACGAAGTAAAGAAGCTTTTGCCCGGGCCAATGGCGTCCTTCCCGGCGGAGTCAACTCTCCGGTAAGGGCTTTTAAATCCGTAGGGCGGGAGCCCATATTTATCGCCAAAGGACAGGGGGCAAGACTATGGGATATTGACGGCAATTCCTATCTGGATTACGTTTTGTCCTGGGGACCGCTGATTCTTGGTCATGCCCACCCGGTGGTGGTGGGGGCCATTAAAGCGGCCGCGGAGCGGGGAACCAGCTATGGAGCACCCACTGAGATTGAAACGGAATGCGCTGAAGAAGTGATTAAAGCCTTCCCCTCCATGGAAATGGTCCGCATGGTCAGCTCCGGAACCGAGGCCACCATGAGCGCCTTGCGCTTAGCCCGGGGAGTGACAGGCCGCAACAAAATTATTAAGTTTGAAGGGTGCTATCACGGTCATGGTGATTCCTTGCTGATCAAAGCGGGCAGCGGGGCTTTGACCTTTGGCGTCCCCACCTCTCCGGGTGTACCCTCTTCAGTAGCTTCACAAACTATTGTAGCTCAATATAACGACCTGGAAGGTTTAAAAGAGATTTTTAAGGAATGCGGAGAAGACATTGCCGCAGTGATCCTGGAGCCGGTTACCGGGAATATGGGCGTTGTTTTACCTCAACCCGGGTTTTTGGCGGGTTTGCGGACCCTGACTCAGGACTATGGCAGCCTGCTGATCTTTGATGAAGTGATGACAGGCTTCCGGGTGAGTTATGGAGGGGCACAGGGCCGCTATCAAATCGATCCGGATTTGACCTGTCTGGGTAAAGTGATTGGCGGGGGCCTCCCTGTGGCAGCCTATGGCGGCAAAAGGAAGTACATGGAACAGGTAGCTCCCAGCGGGCCAATTTATCAAGCCGGCACCTTATCCGGTAACCCTTTGGCCATGGCGGCGGGGCTGGCCACCTTAAAGCTCTTGCAGCAGGAGGGGGTCTATGAGGGGCTGGAGAAGAAAACCACCCGTTTAGCTGAGGGCTTGCAGTCCATCGCTCAGGAATTAGGATTCCCCATCTGGGTCAATTCCGTGGGAGCCATGTTCTCCGCTTTCTTTACCGATCAACCTGTGATTGACTTTAAAAGCGCCTGCTCTTCCGATGTGGAGCGTTTTGGCTCCTTCTTCAGAGGGATGCTGGAGCGGGGGATCTACTTAGCGCCCAGCCAATATGAAGCGGTATTCCTTTCTGCCGCCCATACGGATGCAGATATTGACTATACCTTGGAACAGGCCAGGGATGTCCTTAAATCCTTGGGCTAAATTGTTGAGAAAGGATTAAACGGATGGAAGGTAAGAAAATCATTCGCGCAGTCATATCCATAGGTTTGGTTGTGGCTTTGATTACCATCATTTTTGTTTCTCAAGGACATGATCCCAATAACCCCCATGCCTCCATTCCCAGGGAAGAGTGGATTAGCGGGGAGAAGGGGCATGGATTTTCGGTTAAGAATAACCAGAATCCCCAAAAGCAATGCTATAGATGTCATGTCAAGCAGGATTTAGGCGGCAAGAGCTATTGCCAATCCTGTCATGACGCATCCGGGGTGGACTATGCTTTGCCTGACTAGTACAGGGCCGCCCAGGGACCCGGCTTTCCTGAACAGCATAATGCGATAAGCCCCAAGAAGCCGCCGGTGCAATGACCGGCGGCTTCTTGAGCATGGGCCCGGAAAGAAGTCCAAATGATCCCAATCCCCTGATGAAGACAGTCACAGCTGTCTAGAATGTGGAATAATATGGTATATAATTCATCGGCATGGGGGTATTCTATGGATAAGGATGAACGACTTCATTATTTGGACAGTTTGGAAAGACTAAGAGGCTCAAAGGTTTTAGTTTACTTCGCCTATACACCCCTCGATGATAGCATTCTCGTGCCCCTCTACGAACAACTCAAAGCAATCGGGCATACAGAGAAAATTGATTTACTCCTGCACAGTTATGGCGGAGCGGTAGACACCCCCTATAAGGTTGTCATGCTGATTCGTGAGTTCTGCAACGAATTCGGCGTTATCGTCCCTTTTGTAGCCAAATCCGCGGCATCTATGCTGGTTCTGGGAGCGGATGAAGTTGTTATGGGACCCATCTCTGAGCTGGGGCCCATTGATCCCCTGATTAAGCACCCTATTTACAAGGAGTTATGGGTTCCCGTCCAAGCAATCCGCTATTGTATCGATTATCTTCAGCGTTCTATCGAATCCAATCCCAATCCGGAGCTGGTAACCGGCATCATCACCCCTATGATCAATAAACTGGACCCCTGGCTGATTGGAGATTACGAAAAAGCTTTAAAAGCATCCCACCAATATGCTGAAGCCCTCTTATCCCGTTATATGTTAAAAGATAACCCCGAACTTGTTCCTATTGTCACCCGGGCTTTGACGGAGGGCTATTTTTCTCATGGCTATCCAATCGGGCGTCAGGAAGCCAAAGAGCTGGGTTTACGGGTAACAGAGGCCGAGGATGAGCTTTGGGATGTGATTTGGAGCTTGTACCGGGGCTACGAGGAACTTTTCAGCACTTGCGATAGTGGAGATAGAGTCTGAATTCAGGCTCTTTTTCTCGTCTACTTCAGTAGCGTTGCATTGAAATAAAAAGCTTATGTCAATAGAAAAACCCTCATAA